>ERZ1027188.109-NODE-109-length-35771-cov-5.622466_pt1 | contig 35771 bp, 27 predicted proteins | sample MGYA00519273_ERZ1027188 | MGnify/ENA primary metagenome ERZ1027188 (study PRJEB26926, sample SAMN06164623) | human gut metagenome | biome: ENVO:00009003; feature: ENVO:2100002; material: ENVO:00002003 | host: Homo sapiens | place: USA | collected 2012 ... | reverse complement strand
CGAGATTACTACGCGTCTCGTGGGCTCGGAGATGTGTATAAGAGACAGGGGAAAGCTATCCGGAATCAGTGTCATTCCCAATATGAGCTGCTTTGCTGACTGTATAGATCTGCTTCTTCCCGTAATGAAAGAACATCCTTCTCTGACGGTTGCACTGCACCTTAATTTTTTCGAAGGACACTGCTGTGCGGATCCTTCGCAAATTCCGCTTCTTGTTGATGAAAATGGATATTTTAAGTGCAGCTGGATGTATTTCTTTAAAAGCTCCTACACCTCTGTGAGAAATGAACTTCGCAAACAGCTTTCCACGGAAATCCAGGCACAGATTCAAAAGCTATATCATGCAATGCCTTCCAATTATGTATTATGTCTTGACAGTCATCAGCATTCCCATATGATTCCGGTTGTCTGGGATGCTCTGCGTGATGTCGTACTTTGGAATCATTACCAGGTACAGTATATCCGCATTTCCAGAGAGCCCTTAGCTCCCTACCTGAGCACTCCTGCCTTATACCATACCTATCCGCCGGTAAATCTGATCAAAAATGTCATCATTCAGTTTTGTACATGGTATACCAAAAGACATCCTATTATCCCCATGAAAGGGAACTATTATTTATGGGGACTGATTATGGGCGGTTCCATGGATGCCGACCGGATCAACCGATTGATGGATAAGTTTCAGAAATACGGACAGGATCCCGACACCTTGGAGCTACTTTTCCATCCCGGAATCATTCTTCCTGAAGAATTGTCTCCGGAATATAATAATCCGGATTTTAAAGCTGCTGAGACCTCTTCCAAACGGCAGAAGGAATACGAAAGCCTGATGAAATTATAAATTTCATCAGGCTTCTTTTAAAGAGACCGTTGCTCCTCTTCCATAGATCTCTCTGTTTTTTCCCTAATTCTTTCTCTTTCGAGATCTTTCGAGATAAGCTGATTTTATAGTCTGAATCGCCATCTCATACGACATCACATGTATCCCGAGAAACATTTGCTGCAGCACTTCACATGGTCCCTGTTCCAGCATATCTTTCGGCATCTCCTGCGGATAATCAATACTCCATACTCTGTACAGATAACCGGCCCACTCCATAAAATCAGAAGAAAGAACTTCCCCTTTCTTAATCTTTACCTCTTCCTCCAGTGTCTCCATAAGATATTTTTCTCCAAGCCAGATCGAAGAGATTTCATCATGATACATATGCACTGCAAGGTCTGAACTTAGCAATTTGTCAATAAAATCACGGGAATCATATCCTTTTTTACATGATAATATGAATAATCTGGCCGACATTTCACATTGTCCTGTGTACACTGCTGTTAGCTTCATTGACGATTCCACTCCTCTATAATTTCATCAAAGTATTTTACATTCTGAGCCCTGCGATACCTGGTGTTCAGCTGTCTAAACAGCTGATCCAGTATCAGATTTCTATTTTGACTTATAGCCTTTGCCTGCTTTATCTCCTCATGCGTCAAAGGGCTCTCCCGAAGAATTTTAATGTGCGTTTTATCACAGGCTTCTTTTGTTTTGGCAACATATTGCTTTCCGAGGCTCACCTTTTGCATTGCTTCAATCAGTGCTGCATCACATAACTCTCCCATGAAAAATCTCTGCAATGCCTGCGTCATCTTATCATCTGCAATGATTCCTATGATAACATCATAGTTTTCATTATATGCCCGATATTTCTCACAAAGATTCCTATATTTTTCTTCCAAAAGTCCCCGGTTATATGCAATAAACAATGCCCAGTCAATCTGATCATTTGCATCTTCTTCAAAGGTTTTAATCTTTAAACCAGCAAAATCACAATCCAGTTCATAAAATCTATTGTCAGGGAATTCAGCAATTAAACCCTTAGGCTGATCCGGCAGATCCCCCATATAGAATCCCTGCCCAAAGTCGCAGGCATCACGGCTCTTAGGTGCAATATCACCTTTAATTCCACTCTTTGATCCATGGTATAGTATCATGTGCATTCCTCCATATGGACATTATAACCATTCCATACCCCAATCACAATAATATTCATGCACTATCTTTTAAAAATCATATGGGATATTTCATAATGTCCGTTGCGGACTGATTCTTCGTCCTGTCCACCCCATCATTTCAGCCCAGTTAAGCATGACATCCCTTTCATCTGCTGCCTCTTCATCATCCGGGTCTGCCTCATAAATAGTTCTCAGCATATCACAAAAGCCTCTGATACCTCCGACATCATCCACAAGCTCTATGCCGTCCTTCCGGATACATACCGGCCGATGTCCAATAACTGTTTCTTCCAGCAAACCGGTCAAAATATCGTCCGCCTCTCCGTTCCTGCCTTTCCACACGCCGGTTTTCTCGAAATGATACACATCCTCGCAGCTGATAATTACTTTCCAATTATCTCCGTAATCATAGCTGTAAACAAGCTGTTCAGTGACAGGCAATACAAATGTATCACAGCTCTCCAGGTATTCCCGTTCCTGCTTATTGCTTCCAAACCTCCTGCTTTGATATTCATTCACAGCATTCCTTATGTCGATTTTATGTATTGCTGAGTCTATATATTTCCTCACGGCTTCAAAATCCGGCTTATCATTATTCTTAGCATAAAGGATATCGGATACAGGCACTCTCTCAAGCAACTCATAGCACACAATATCTGCAAACGCATGCATAACCTGATCTATAGTAGCTTCTCTCAGCTTTACCTTATAAGGCTCCGGCTGCTTTTTTGCATAAAAGTCAAATTCATGGACGGTTATCTCCTCCCATCTCGCAAGCATCTCCTCCACCTTAATCTGATTGATGAGATAATGTTCTCCATTTCCCTTATAGCAATATGGTCCTGTATACTTTTTCCTCATCCAGGTTCTCACACTCTCTCCCTCTTTGTAATCATCATCCCAATAAATATCCTGATAATTCTCGGTCGGGAATCGGAAATAGACACCTGCCATTTTTGACCATGTCATAAAATCGTTGTTCGTCAATTGATTGAAAACATCATCCGGCAGACTGAAATTATGCAAATGTCCGTTCTGCCATCCGAACATTCTCAATATTACATAATTCAGAGCATGTAATGTAATATCTCCTGGAACCAGAATATCTCTCGATATCGTCTGATCTACCGCTCCATATTTTTTCAGAATTTCCATTTCCTCTTCATCCGTATACTGCATATCCAGTTCCAGATGCAACCGCAACACATCCATCTTTTTCCTTCCTGACATTTTCAGATTCATTATTTTGTTGTTCTCCACTATGTTTTCTTCTCCTTTCTTTTCCTGCATTAAATCTCTGTTTCCTGCTTTCACCACTTGCATAGCTGCGGCATTCTTCATCCTGCTTCTATACCGTTCTGCACGTTTTGCCTCTCCAGACAGCATTTCTCCTCCATATACTCCTCTCTCATAAGGCATATATGCCTGTACATTTTTGACAGACATATGCAGGTCATCTGCTATCTCTTCTGTTGTCATACCCTGTTTTAAAAGTGTTCCAATTTCTTCGCTGGTGGTGCTTTTCCATAAACCTTCCGTAATCAGAATCTTCCGTGCCTTAACTGTTGAAATGCCGGCAGCTTTTGCTGTTTCCAGCACAGAGTTATTCACCATGTATAAATCTACAATCTTATCTATCTGGGCTTGCGCAATCGTGTTCATATAGACTCCTCCATTGCCTTTAATATATCGCTCCTTCTTATTCGTGTCAACCTAATCTTTTCTAGAAGTTCACATTCATCTTTACTTCCAGAAATTTTACCACTCAAATATAAAGATTGGAGTCTACTTGCTGTAGTGCTCCAGTCTTTACTCTCAACTTCCTGTAAAAATTAACTCTCGATGAGGATTTTACTCCTCATCGAGAGTTAATTTTTACAGGAAGTTGAGATTCAAATCACTCAAAACTGAAAACGGGATTCCCATTCCCGTCCCACGTAACTTCTAACATCATTGCATGTCGATTAGGATTATATAATGGATTCCCTTTAACCTCCGGTGCCCAGATATGAGCACCCATTATACCTTCCTCATGCTTTGTCCAGATTACTGTCTCTGGTGCTTTAGAAAGACCATCCAACGTATCTGACTTACGAAACACCAAACGATCATATGTCGGAACACTTGCTGTAAAATAATAGTTTCCATCCTTATGCTTATAAACATAAGGATCTGCTCTCTGCTGAATCCATGGATTTTGTACATTACAATTTCTTAACATATTCCATATCCTCTCTATTCCAAATTTACATATCCATTATCTTTCTATATTGCAAAATGTTCCATGAATGTGGTCTGAGTATTTCCTTAATCATTCCATTCTCTACTTCATTCATTGAACGTTCATGCGGTACAACTTGATATGGTTCTTCAAATGTATTTACCTCATTCCAATCCTCTGTATAGATTTCACTCCAATTTTGTGCCTTCAAAATACCAAATTGCCCAAGATCAGCTACCATCTCTACTTCATTCTCTCTATCCAGATTTGCTAGTAAAAGAATAATTTCTTCTTCTTTTGCTACACAAGCCATCTGTATTACAGGTTGTTTACCATAGTGATTAGTTTCAACAGTTTCCATTTCTACTACCACAAGTTGTATGACCACACCATCTTTTACTGCATTTACAATATCCCGGAACGTGTAAAACACAGATTGACGTAAAACCTTTCCCTCTGTTGACGTACTAATCATTCCGCCCTCATTAATTAATAATGATTGACAGGCTATTTTCACCCTGTCACAATTATTCAATAATACGCACAAAATGCCACCATAAATAACCGCATCCAGCTGCGTATACTGCGCAAAACTATAATTTTGTTCTACCCTCCCCGGATCTGCTGAGGTCAATGTCACTAATCCCCATTCATCAAAAGAAATATTTACCACATGAGAAGAATGTTTTTTCCCTTTTACCAAATCGCATGCTGACTTAATTGTATCAATATACGATTGCATATTTGTAAAAAAATATGGATAATCCGTTATGTCATTTCCACGCTCATAAACCTGCTGTTTCTCCGGATGATAATTATAGTATCGATGGATAGATAAATAATCTATTTCCTCATAAGCCTCATCTAAAACATGAAAATCCCATTCTCCAAATGTTTTATGTCCAATTTCATTCGTACAACTGCCACATGCAATAACTTTTACTGATGGATCGATCCACTTGGCAATTTTTGCAGTTTCCTTTAAAAGCCTTGCATATTCTGATGCAGTATGCATATTAATCTGCCAGTCACCATCCATTTCGTTTCCCATGCACCAATATCTAACTTCATAAGCATCATGTCCATTTTCTTTGCGCTTACTACTCCAATAAGTATTCTCTTTTAAATTACAATATTCTATTAACTCTCCAGCCTCTTTTGGTGTTCCAGTTCCTAAATTTACTGCCATAAGCGGTTCTATTGACAATTCCTGAAGTAACGGTAAAAATTCGTCCACTCCAACCTGATTTGTTTCTATCGTTCCCCACGCAAGCTCCTTTCTTGTAGGTCTGCTCTCTTTCGGTCCAATACCATCTTTCCAATCATAACCAGATACAAAGTTTCCTCCCGGATATCGAATTGCAGTAACTCCAGCTTCTGAAATCAATGCTTTTACTTCTTTACGGAATCCATTATGATCGCAATCCAACATTTCCGGTTCATACAATCCTCCATACATACATCTTCCAAGATGTTCTACAAAGGATCCAAATAATAAATCTGGCACCTTTGCAACCTTATATTCCGGATTACATACCATTCTAATTTTTTTCATAATTTATAGCCATTCCTTTCTCTATCCTTTAATTCCTGTGTATACCTGACCTTCCACAAAATAACGCTGACCCAAAATGTAAACAATAAGCATCGGAACTAACGAAATTGCCGCACATAAAAAAGCCGGACCATATTCAGTTGTATGCGTACCTATAAACATAGCCAGTCCATTAGAAAGTGTCCGCATTCTACTGGAACTTGCTACGATCATTGGCCACAACAAGTCATTCCAGCAATTATTTATACTCAGCACAAAAATAGTCACACAAGTTGGTTTAATTAACGGGAACATAATCTTCAAAAAAATATCAAATTCATTACAACCATCTATTCTCGAAGCTTCCTGCAAATCCTTGGGAATTCCGTCAAACGATGCCCGTGCTAAAAAAATCCATTGCGCCGATGCAATTTTGGGAATAATCAATCCTGCATAAGTATTCAAAAGTTTCATATAATGGACTTCTACATACAAGGGAACCATAATCACTTGAAACGGTATCATCATCGTTGCTAAAAAAGCAATAAAAATAATATTTTTTCCTTTAAATTCTAATTTAGAAAACGCGTATCCTGCCAATGTATTTACAAAAATTGCTGGTACTGTCGTTCCTACTGAATAAACTACAGAATTCACAATATACTTAACAATATCTATTCTTGATTTAATCGTTTCCCAATTTTCATTTGTCAATTTTCTCGGAAAAAAGGATGGTGGCCAAGATATAATATCCTGTTCATATTTGAATCCACTTAATACTACCCATATAATCGGCAACACTACCATCAATGCTATGATAATCAGCAACAAATATATGGGGATCATTCTCAGTATCTTCTTATACATAATAATCCTCCTAATCACTTGTCCGTTTCATAACATATTGTTGAATCACAGTTGCAATTAAAATCATGATAAACAGTACCTCTGATATCGCTGTTGCATAACCCATATTATTATTTTTTGTAAATGCCTGTGTATACACATATAAAACCAACGTATTGGTAGATTTATTAGGTCCTCCGTTCGTAAGTGTATAAATAATATCAAACACCTGCAAAGAACCTATAATTCTGGTCATTAACAAAAACCATACGGCTGGCATAATATCCGGTAATGTGATAGAAAAAAACTGCCTGATTTTAGAAGCCCCATCTAGCTCAGCTGCTTCATAATAATCTATCGGAACATTCTGAATGGCAGATACCAAAATAATAGTAGAAATTCCAAAACTTCTCCATAACGATACACCTATTACCGCATACAATGCTGTATTTGGATCATTTAATAAATTAATTTTTCCAAATCCTAATATCTGAAGCCACCACGTAAAAAGACCAACATTTGAATGCAACAACATCTGCCACATAATCCCCACGGTAACTGCTGATGTAATTACTGGTAAAAAATAAATACTTCGTACGCATCTATTAAAAAAATTATTTTTTGCTATAATTGCTGAAATAATAATTCCTATCAGCATTTGAAGCGGTGTTTCTATTAAAGAAAATTTAAGTGTCACCCAAAAACTATTAATAAACTGCCTATCTTTAAATATCTTCACATAATTATCAAAAGCAATAAAATCTGCACTATGAAAATCAACTCCCATCTTAAATGTACTAATAACCAAAGATGCCATTAATGGAATAATACAAAATACGAATAACAAAATACCTGCCGGTGCAATAAATAAATATGCTGCATGCGATGGCTTATTCCAAAAACTCCTTATTCTCTCTCGCTTCATTTCATATCTCCTCTATGGCAGAAGGATGTAAGCCATACTCACACCCTTCTTATACATACTTATTCTGCCAACATATCTTCTCCGTAATTTTCAATTACAGAGTTTTCTAACTGTTCTTGATAAACTGTTAATAAAGACTCTAGCTCTTCTTCCGAACCATCACTATATACCCATTCTTCTGCTAATTCAATCATTGCACTACTTGCATCTGTATAACACTTATTTCCCGCTGGACAAAATAATACTGTTTCTACATCGGTTGCATCTGCTGCAACTGACAGTCCCATCAATAATTCGTTATTCTGATAAGAATCACAATTAATAGTAGGAATATAACATGCAATATACCCCATTTCTAACGACCATCGTGTATTTGCCGTATCATCTACCTTTGTTGTATCAGTTCCATTGTACCACCATTCGATAAATTTCTCTGCTGCCCATGCTTCATCATCTGTTGCAGAAGTTGTAATATAAAAATTACTCATATCACTAAGTGCATAGCTATTAATATCCTCTCCTGATTGAACCGGAACTTTGGCAATACCATAATTAATGCCTGCCGAATCCAAACCAGCTTTTAACCAGCCTCCATTAATCATCATACCAATCTGACCTGCCAGCATCATAGAATCAATATCTTTCTCTTTCGGATTATTTCCGGTATCATAAAGCTGATAAAAATAATTCAAACCATCTTTCAAAGCATCATTATTCTTTAAATTCACCTTATATTTACCATCGGTATTCTTATCTACAACCAAACCACCGAAACGTTGTGTAAATGCTCCCAATTGCGCCTGATAACAATAATAAAGACCTGAACCAAATGTATTCTTAGATGAATCTGTCATTTTTTCTGCATATTCTAAATACTCGTCCCATGTTACCGGAGGCATCTCAGGATCTAATCCAGCAGCTACAAATAAATCTTTATTATAGAATAGACACATTTGAGCAATCTGAAATGGCATGCCATACAATTCTCCCTCTTCACTATAACAACGACTTAAATATGCCTCTAAAAAATCCTCTTTCTTCAACCCTGTACTTACAAAAATATCATCAATCGGTCTTAAATATCCCACATATCTGTTGATGCATCCCGTATCACCCAAAATAAGATCCGCCGCATCACCTGTCGGAAGGCTGGATTGAAGCATTTCATTAACACTTGATGTAATTGTCATATCAACTGTAATTCCATATTCATTTTCCTCATTAAATTGATGAACCAGTTCCGTCAATGTATCTCCATCAGAACCTACCCATGCATTCCAGAATGTTATTGTCACATTCTCAGGAATCCCCTCCATATCCTCTACTGCATCTTCTTCCTGTACATGATCACTAACTTCCGTTACATCTTCATCCACAACATTCTCTGCCACATCTTGATTGTTTCCACAACCAACTGCAAAAACTACCATAATTGCCGCCAATAACATTGAAATAACTCTTTTCTTCATAAAAACCCTCCTTTTTTATTGAATAATAGTATTTTTGCTTGCGTACAGCTGTACGCTTTTGAGATTATTATACACATTGCACTACGAGTTGTCAATCTATATTCAATTAATTCTGCTTTCACGTCACCTCATAGTACCATCGTAATTGGCAGGCTAAACCTTCTTCACAAAACACTATTTGCCCTATAAACCAAAACTTCCTATGCACAAAGAAGCTAAGATCAAAAATCTCAGCTTCTCCTACTCCATACCTATAATGTATCACCGTCTACTATCTTATATGGTATATAAAGTTCTTTTTCAACATTCTTTCCCTCTATCAAATCCAGTAACATACGCAACGCTTTTTCACCAACCTTTTCCGGTGCATTTTCCAACGTAGCCAACCGTACTGGAAACATCTGCATTAATTCCAGATGATCAAATCCCATCACCCCATAATCCTTGCCTACATCATAACCATATTTTTGCATAGTCATCATTACATATCCCGCATATATGTCACCAGAACATAAAAATGCTATTTTGTCTTTACTTCTTTTAACCCTTTCCAACACTTTTTGTGCATAATCTGTTGTACCTATAGATTCAAACAAAACATTTCTCTCTATTGCCGCCTTTTCAGCACCCCGAAGTCTTTCCTTATGTCCTCCAAAAGATCTTGGCTTTTTATTCTTTAATCCTGGAAAAACAAAACAGATTTTCTTATATCCTTTATCAACAATGTAATTTACTGCATCATAGGCTGCATGATATTCATCATTTCCCACATAAGGCAAATCTCCCAGTTTCGCACCCCCAATAACTACTATTGGGAAATGATATTTCTTTAAATATTCATAATCCTGTATCTCTTGTGAAGCAGCATTCAATATAACACCATCAATTCGATAACCAGCTAATTGTCTGATAATATTCTCCTCCTGCTTCCGATTGTTGTCATGCAATGTAATATTTAGTAGATACCCCTTTTCCCTCCCTACATGTTCCATTGCCTCTATCATACTCGGAAAATATGTACCTTGCAAATCACAAAGAACTGCACCTACGGTCTTAGAAGCTCCTTGTGCCAAACTTCTTGCCATCAGGTCTGGCTCATACCCTAATTCTTTTGCAGTTGTCAATATTCTCTGTTTCGTTTCTTCATTAATTCTCCCCGTTCCGTGCAATGCACGTGTAATAGTTGTCCTTGAAACATTACATATTCTCGCCAAGTCTTTAGTTGTTACTGCCATATGTTGCCTCCGTACATGTCAAATTATTCCAAATACATTCTATCAATTTTTCCTTATTTATCCCACTTACTTTTCCTAACTATATTAAATTTTCCGACTAAAGCGCTGTTTTCTGGTATCTCTACCAACTTCTTCTAAATTTGGGTTCATATCCGCCATCGCTTCCATCACCTTCATAGGATATAACTTCAAATCCATTTTCTTTACACCAGTGCTCAACATCATATGTCAGTTCAAAATCTTCCACAACGGGCTCATAATAGTCATCGCAGGTACAGTACTCCTCAAACTCCGGGTCCAAATATTTTTTCAGTTTCTTCTCATAGAATGCATATATTGATTCTTTTGTCATAAAAGGATTTTTCTTTAAGAGCTTCTGCAGATCCTTGTTCTGAATAGCCATTTTAGTAGGATATAGTTCTATCTCCGCATTGTAAAAACAGTCTACGTAGCTATTTCCTACTTCCTACACTGAAAAGCCTTCCCATTTGAAGGTGTGATTACTTTTCAGAAACTGCACGAGTCCTTCATCTCTTTTATTCTTCCACTCGGCTTTGTTATCCTCAGAATACAATGTATGAATTACATCCGTCAGCTTATCTGACATTTAAGATATTTTTCTCCGAGCCAGATGGAAGAGATTACAGGCTTCTTTTGTTTTGGCAACATATTGCTTTCCGAGACTCACCTTTTGCATTGCTTCAATCAGTGCTGCATCACATAACTCTCCCATGAAAAATCTCTGCAATGCCTGCGTCATCTTATCATCTGCAATGATTCCTATGATAACATCATAGTTTTCATTATATGCCCGATATTTCTCACAAAGATTCCTATATTTTTCTTCCAAAAGTCCCCGGTTATATGCAATAAACAATGCCCAGTCAATCTGATCATTTGCATCTTCTTCAAAGGTTTTAATCTTTAAACCAGCAAAATCACAATCCAGTTCATAAAATCTATTGTCAGGGAACTCGGCAATTAAACCCTTAGGCTGATCCGGCAGATCCCCCATATAGAACCCCTGCCCAAAGTCGCAGGCATCACGGCTATTAGGCGCAATATCACCTTTAATTCCACTCTTTGATCCATGGTATAGTATCATGTGCATCCTCCTCCAAATACACCTCATCTTTCCTATAAAACCTTGCCACAACCTGATTAATCCACTCATCCGGGTTATCCGTGATGTCTTCCCAGAATAGCAGCTCGGGTTTTGCGCTGAGAGGAGATACCTGCACCTGTGCTGTATCAGATAGGTAAGCCTGCTGGCGCTGTTTCATCTCCATATCATAGGTTTTTGCCTCTCCGGAAATAAGAGACTTTACTGCAGTTACACTGACCAGATCCCTGGTATCATCCGCAAGCAGGGTATTTCCTGCAAAGAATGCTCCTAGGGCAAGAATGCAGCCGAAGAATATCCCTGCATACTCTCCCCCGACAGCTTCTGAAGCCTCAGGCAAAGCCTGACGAATCATACAGATCACAATATATTCCATAACCACACAGCTTAACAGCCAGAAGAAAAAGCGTACATTCTGAATCCTTCCCGCACCAACAGCACCATATGCATAAAGTGTCGGTGCAAAGGTGGATGCAAACAGGGAATATTGAACTGCCAACGCAATCAAATATCTCCACATGGATTTCTTATGAGCCGGCAACAATGAAGGCAGTTTCCATACAAACGGAATCAGAAAGACCAGACCAAGCAGCACCAGAGGATGTGACCACTCAATCATGTAATTGTATGCTTCATGATAGGAATATAATACAGCCCGAACCGGAGACCAGGACTCAAATGCAGATTGCCGGACTGCGTTTCCGGGTGCCAGGCAATTTACCGCAAAACCTGTCACGGTTAATAAATACACAATTCCAACCTTCCAGGCAGCTTTCCGCTTCCGTAAGACGGCTCCGAGAAGAAGTAAAAAACCTGTCTCCATAGCAAGCAATGCGGTAATGTAATTACCACCTGCCAGAAATACTCCCAGGATGCACAAGACTGCAAGCTTTCCTGCTCTGCATTGATCTTTTTGCACCACTTCCATCAGCAGTGATGTCTCTATTAAAAACAGGGCATAAAATACAACATAGTAAACAGAGCCGTTCCACCAAAAGAATCCCTCTACGGGTGACGGAAGAAGCTCTATACTAAGAAGCATAAGCACCAAGGCAATCAGATCTCCCGTGATCTTCTTTCCTCCAAGGATTGTTACCATCCTTCTGCAAAAGAAAAAAGTGCCAAACAAAAGCAATCCCAGAACGATCACCGTTGTACAGCCGTAAAATTCTTCTCCCCAGATAGAAGGCTGCAATGCAAAAAGAGCAACCGCACTGTAAGATCCCTGCCAGTTCAGGTAGATATCCTTAATTTTCTCTCCTGCCGCTGCAAACACCCGGAACAGATTGTGAGTATCCGCCCATGCCCATCTTGCAAGGCATCCATAAGAGTAATCATCTGCACTGCTGTGATTATATCGTGCAAGATATAGCAAGGGGAATAAACATCCTGCGAGTATAATCAGTAACACGATCTTCCAAAACTTTTCCGTTTGTAATCTTTTCACTAATCCATCCTCTTTGAACTTCATATACTTACAACTGCTACGGATTCCATTCCACTAAAATACTGCATACAGAAAAGCCTCTGAGCGCACACCACAGCTCATAGCCACCTGAATTAATATCATCATCAGATAATAGACACCCCAACGTATTACAATATTGTGCCTGTTCAGCCATGCAAACATATCCATGTGCTTTTCCGACATTATGCTGTGAATCAGCACGATAGCAATTGCTGCCAGTACAATCATCAGAGTCTTTGTGGTCAGTGTATCGGTCATCAGTTCCGACATACTGCCGGCGAATCTGCCGGGATCCAGATGAAGTATCGTATTCCGGAACGCTGTTATACAGTCTCCAAATCGGACAATGCGGTCAAAGTACCACCCGATATTTACGATGATAAAAGTACGGATGATCCGGAACACATGAAATCCCCTTCCTTCTTCCCTCACATGACATACCTGCTTCATCTTAACAAACAACGGATCAAAAAGTTCTGCAAGAGCAATCATAATTCCATTATAAAGTCCCCAGAGAATATAATGTGATTCTGCTCCATGCCAGATGCCCACAATAAAAAATACCAGAACATTTCCAATACATGCAGGAAGCACTCTTCCCACATGTTTACCCAGGTTTTTGATTCCCCACTTGCCGAGACGCTGCATCGCCTTTGTCAGCGCAAATGGATAAAACACATAGTCCCTCATCCATGCTCCAAGGGAAATATGCCATCTTCTCCAGAAATCTGCCAAAGATACGGCAAAATATGGCTGTCGGAAGTTCGGCATCATTTCAATGCCAAAAAGTTCTGCAATCCCAAGCACAAGATCAATTCCTCCGGAAAAATCCGCATATTGCTGTGCAGAATACATAAGAATTCCTGCCACGATCACGCTTCCCGGCATATCACTTCCGGGCGCATCCAGAATTGCTGCCACAGCTCCACTCAGCAGATCTGCAATTGCATATTTCTTAAGCAGACCAAACAGCATGAGAAACAATGCATGTTTCGTCTTTTCCCAGCAAAAAGAATGCTCCGCATCAAACTGCGGCTTCATCTGTCCAAAACGGTTAATTGGTCCCTGAATCAGTTGTGGAAAAAAAGATACAAACAATAGAAACTTAAAGAAATTCTTTTCCCCTTCTCCGGAATCCCTGTACTGATCAATCAGATATCCCATAGACTGAAAGGTATAGAAAGAAATTCCAAGCGGAAGCAATAATCCTAATGAAACTGCCCACCGATCAGGATGAAGCATCTGCCAGAGTCCATCGTATAACACCTGCCAGTACTTTAGATATGCCAGAATGCCAAAATTAATAAGTAAAACAAGAAGAAGTGTTCTTTTTTTCTTTCTGGTTAAAACAGCCTTTAATTCCTTCTTCTGCTCTTTCGAAATACCTTCCTTCTTCTTCGCCTCTTTAAATTCCAGGGTAAAACGGAACATCATTCTTCCTGCTATCCATGTGCTAAGAGAGGTAATTCCGATAAAAAGAAGATTCACTACTCCCGAAAAAACATAAAAGATCATACTTGCTGCAAGCAAAGCGATCCACTGATACTTCTTAGGCACAATATAATATACCAGCAGTGTTATTCCCAACAACACCACAAACTGCAATGAAAATAAACTCATCTTAATTCTTCATCCTTAATCTCAATCTGATTGGTAATCTTTCCGTCCACCTGTACGGTAATCAGATATCCCTCTTCTGTCCGCTTCACTTCACACTCAGGTACAATACCATGATTGTTCACCATTGGAATCGCAGTAATGTCTTCACCCGCTTTTTCGATGCGGACTCCAAGTACTTTTGGCTCTTCCATCTGCTTCTTCTTTTCATAGCTTACATAAAACAGTTCCGAATCACCGATATTTCCCTTCATATAGCCGGCAAAGCACTGTGCAAAAACACGTGCGCCGTCCTGATTCAGATGATTGTCATCATTAAAATAACTGTCACGGTCAATGCCTGAGACCTGAGGTCTTGCCAGATTAAAGTCCACATATGCAATATCATACTCAGCCAGGAAGTCTTTGATCGTCTGTACATAATCATCATAATTCTCAACAAGCGCCATATTAAAATCCGTAACCGGAACGCTCACAAAGGTCAGTTGAATATTATTTTCCTTACAAAAGGAAATAATCTCGCGCAGATATTGCTGCTGATTATCCGGTATCATAAAGTCCTTCGCTTCAGGAGTCTCTGTGGTCCATAAGCTTCCTTCCGGAATTACGGTTCTGGATGCAATATATCCCTTTCCGGCATAAGAGCTGTCAAGGTCTGTATAATTCCGATATCCGGATTTCATTTTCTTACCAATAATTCTGACAATCTCTGCAGGATTTCCGGTATATCCCCGACCCTTATGCAATGGCATGAAGCTGTTCACATAATACTCTGATGTCGTTGCATTCAGTAAATACTCTGCTTTCCGCACAGAAGGCTTCATATAGTCGGATATAATGTATATACTCTCCAGATTGGGTAATTCCCTTGTTACGATTGCATAATCCAGATCCACATAAACCTGTTTCAGATCATGATACGCCGCAGCCTCTCTGATCATTGCCAAAGAAGTTTCCAGTCCCTGGGAGGAACTTCCTGCATTAAACGTATTCTGCCCAAATGCTTCATCTAATACTGCGGTATCAAAGCCGAGCTGACAATGGGAAGCCCCACAAAACAAAATATCAATATTTTCCTTTTCCGTGTAAAGATCATGCAGCATTACCCGTGAAATTGTCATGGTGTCATCCAGAATTGCATATTTAATCCCTGCCTGTCCACCAATAAAAACAGCAAAAAACAACACAATCTTTAAGAATACTTTTATCTTCTTCATCGTTTCAGACCTGATCATCCACAGAATTAATCAGCCAGCTTTCCTGTGCGCTACGCACTTTCCGGATCTGTCCATTCTGCTGCTTTATATAAATTTCCGGAAGCGCATGACTTAAAAACAGATAGCTTCCTTCTGTCACTGAATATGCCCCGATATTTTCAAAAACAAGACAATCTCCTATTTCCGGAGATGGCAGTGATACCCCCCGTGCAAGAATGTCTGCAAAGGTACATAAGGATCCACAAATCATATACTCCTGCATCTGTTTCATTTCATTCACTGCCTCTGTCTCCGTATTATTGGTCATTTTGCTTTTCCGTTTATTTTCAACAGATATATACTCAATGACCGGAGTTCTCATCGCCATATTGGAGCCATAGTAATTAACCTGATGAATTCCTCCATCAACAAGACAGTAATTTCTTTCATCTGCACTCTTCACATCCACGATTCTGGTCACATACTCTCCACAGGATGCTGCCAGATAACGTCCCAGCTCAATATCAATCCGGTGCGAAGGTTTCTCTGCAAGAATAAAGTCTCTGAGATTTTCAATCAGCCCATAGGGCTGTTCAAAATCATCTCCGTTAAAATAGGGCACGGCCAGTCCCGGACCATACTCCAGTATCAGATCTTCCAGTAAGAATTTCTTCTCCAGTTCTTCCATCCACTGTAAGGCACGCTTTATTTCCTTCTCATACTGCTTTCCCTTTTTCTGCGTACCGGTAAAGTAATGAATTCCTTCCACCCTGATATTTTTCATGTCGGCAGCTTCCATCAAAATATGTTCCATCTGGGATGGTTCCATCCCAAACTGTGCTCCACTTGAAAGCCGCGGCATTACCTTTATGCATCGGTCTGCCTCATCTGAAAGCCCTTCCTTAAGAGTATCCTTCAGCAATTCCCAATGATGCATCGATTCCAACGTAATCACATCCACAGGATATGCCAATGCCTTTTCCATATCTTCTCTGGTTTTTACTACACCGGAAAAAAGTATCTTCCCACCCGGCACCTTGTATTTTCTACAAATTTCCAATTCACCGGGAGAACATACTTCGAATTTATCCACGACCGAAATAAGAGCCGGTAGCAGAAACGGATTTGCTTTAATTGCGAAGCAAAGCTTTCCGCCCCATTTTCCTGCTTCCTGTCGGATTCTTAATGCTCTTTCTACACATGCTGCTTCGTCAAATACATAGCATGGCGTCTGCAGCTGTGCAAGTTCTTCTAGATTATTCTTCATCACTCAGCTTCTGAATCAATGCATAAATTGCTTCAATGGAATTAAAATTCTCCGGCAGGAGATACTGTACATTGATCTCTACATCAAATGCATCATTAATTTCTGTGATCATTCCTATGATATCAATCGAGTCCAGAATTCCATCATCGATCAGCTTCTTCTCCTTATCAAAATCAATATCCGGACGGATTCCCTCCAATAATTCTTTTAATTCTTCCATTATTCTGCTCCTTCTTTACAGCATATGTCTTTTAACAGCACTCTGTCCAGCTTACTGTTCTTATTCATCGGCAGCTGTTCAAAATGCTTAAACTTCTGTGGCCACATAAATTTCGGAAGTACCCTGGCAAGTTCTCTGACAATCTGCTTATCACAGGCTTCCTTTGACTGGTAACACAGGACAATCTTTTCCCGCTTCTCATCAAAAATACAGCAGCCTACATCAATAAAATCAAGCGCATTCACAGCCACCTCAATTTCTCCAAGTTCAATCCGGTGCCCCATATGCTTGATCTGGAAATCCTTTCTTGATGCAAAGAACAGATTTCCCTCTTCATCATAATATCCAAGATCACCCGTTCTGTAAATACGTTCCGGATAATCTTTATTTAATGGATTCTGCGCAAAAGCTTCTTTAGTCTTTTCTTCATTATGATAATAACCAAGTGCCAGGCAGGTTCCCCGTACACAGATTTCGCCGATCACACCGGTTCTTAATTTTTCAACCTGTTTTCCATCCTCATCCAGAAGAAATACACTGGTATTTCGAAATGCCTTGCCAATTGGAAGCACCTGATCATTGGAAAAACGTTTCTCTACACAATAGTATGTACAGTTACAGGTGATTTCCGTAGGTCCATACAAATTTACGAATTTCGCCTCCGGCAGATGATCCATCCAGTCATTCAACGCTTTCACCGGCATAACTTCTCCGGAAAACATCACCAGCTTTAAAAACTCCGGGATATAAAGCTCAAAAATCTTATAGTCCGATACAATCCGCATCGCGGATACTGCCCAGATAATGACATTTACACGATGGTCATTCAGATAAGGAACCAACTGCGCCGGCATCGAAAATAACTTCTTGGGAATTACCTGTACTGTACCTCCCAGCTTCCATGCACAATAAATATCCTTAACCGAAACATCAAAATCGAGTGGTGCCTGATTACCAAATACCGGCTTCTCCGGAAACGGAAAGGTGATTGCAAACTGCTCTACCAGATCAATCACCGAACGGTGGCTGATCAATACCCCTTTCGGAGTCCCTGTTGAGCCTGATGTAAAAATCGCATAAAGGGGATCGGTATCCAGCGCTTCCAGCCGAATCTGCGCTAATCTTTCCCTGTCCATCTCTGCGGCAAAGCAATCCTCTTTCGTATAAACCTCACGTCCCTCAATCGTCTTTCCTTCTACTGCTGACAAAATCATCACCGGCTGCAGTGTATCCAGAATCAGTTCAATTCTCTTAGCCGGCATGGTTGGATCGATCGGCACATAAAAATTACCACTATAGACAATCCCCATGAATAAAACGATACTCCATACGTTCCGGTCGATCAGTACGGCAATCGGCCGTCCTGTCCAGTTTCCCTGTTTCGCAATAAAAGAACCTGTCCGCTGCGCCAGCTCCTTTAATTGTCCATATGTGACCTGCTCCTTTTCATCCGAAAGTGCACAGGCACTATTTTCGATATTGCTGTTTGCTTCTAAATATTCCAATACGTTTGTATACATATGTTTGCGTCCTGATTCTATAAATGCTTAATATCTGTCTCTACATAATAATATCGTAATTTACTAAAAAGGGCAATTTGTTCTGCAACAAATTATCGATATAGCCCTTCTATTGCAAAACATGACTCATTCATGTATACTGACTATATATCATTATGATGTTTTGAACAAGGTAGATAGGATTATCATTATGCTATTCAACTCTTTGCAATTTTTAATTTTTTTCCCCATTGTAGTTCTAATATATTATATCATCCCCAGCAAATACCGCCATATCTGGTTACTGGCTGCAAGCTACTATTTCTATATGTGCTGGAATGTTAAGTATATCATATTATTGTTACTTTCCACAATCATTACCTATCTATGTGGTCTGTACCTTGAGCATCTTAAGCAATTATCCCCACCATCAGATAACATGCACCTTCAGGCAAAGAAAAATCTTTGTATTGCCATAGGCTTCACCCTTAACCTATGTATCCTTTTCCTATTTAAATATTTTAATTTTATAACTGATAATCTGCAACAACTGTTTTCATTTTTTCACATAAAATTAAACTGCCCGGATTTTGATCTTTTACTTCCTGTCGGTATCTCCTTTTATACATTTCAGGCGTTAAGCTATACTATGGATGTTTATCGTGATGATATCCATGCTGAAAAGAATTTCATCCGCTATGCCCTTTTCGTGTCCTTCTTTCCCCAACTGGTTGCAGGACCGATTGAACGCTCCACCAATCTGTTGAAGCAGCTCCGCTCCCCCAACACCCTCACATGGGATTCCTTTCGTGAAGGAATTCTGCTCATGCTGTGGGGTTATTTTCTGAAGGTAGTATTGGCAGACCGGATCGCAATCTTCGTGGACACTGTTTATGGCGGTTATACCAATTATCCCGGTATGTATCTTACTATTGCAACTTTATTATTTTCTGTTCAGATTTATTGTGATTTTGGAGGTTATTCTACGATAGCAATGGGCACTGCAAGGATTCTGGGTATTGAACTCATGGATAATTTCAATGCTCCTTATCTTTCCAGCTCCGTATCTGAGTTCTGGCGCCGCTGGCATATCTCTTTGAGCTCCTGGTTTCGTGACTACCTCTATATACCGCTTGGCGGCAACAGGAAGGGATCTGTCCGTAAGAATCTGAATCTGATGATTGTTTTTCTAGTGAGCGGGCTTTGGCATGGTGCGCAATGGACATATGTAATCTGGGGGGGACTAAATGGAATCTACCAGATTATAGGGAATCTTTTTCATTCGTTTATTAACAAATGGAGACCTTTCACACATTCCAAACCGGATACCTTTAGTAACAAACTGCTCCATATACTTTTTACATTTGTATTAATTGACTTTTCATGGATTTTTTTCCGGGCAGAGAATCTGTCCGGTGCCATATCCATTATTAAAAGTATTTTCACGGAATATAACCCATGGATTCTCTTTGACGGTTCCCTGTATCAATGCGGACTGAATCAGAAAAACTTTACTCTGATGCTCCTTGGCATTTTCCTCTTACTTCTGGCTGATATTGGTAAATACTTTAATCTGAAGCTTTCCTCCCTTATCCTGAGACAGGAATACTGGATGCGCTGGCTGATTATTGCAATCTCCATATGCTTCATTCTCCTCTTTGGTATTTGGGGAACCGGCTATAACGAAGCAAACTTTATTTATTTTCAATTCTAGGTGAACGGACATGAAACAGACAACCAGACATATCTGCAGCAGTATAATTGTGATCGCCCTGATTGCTGTTTGCCTTACCGCAATCAGCAATCTTGTTGAACGAAAAGACAGCAAAATTAAATACCGGGATTTTTTCAGACAATCTAAGACTCTTGATGTGTTATTTCTTGGAAGCAGTCATGCGATTGACAGTATCTATCCGATGGAGCTCTGGCATGATTATGGCATTGCCTCCTATAACATGGGCGGACATGGAAACCGTATGCCCACCAATTATGTTGTACTGAGGGAAGCGTTAAACTACAGCAGTCCCAAATTAGTTGTCATTGATTGTTTTAATATCTCCTCTGACCGTATGTATTCTGACAGTATTGAGCAGGCGCACCTCTCACTTGACGCCTTTCCCTTAACCTATGGGAAAGTACAGGGAATCCATGAGCTGATACAGGACAGGGATCTGGAAAAGGAGTTTCTATGGGATTTCGTTACCTATCATAATCGTTGGGACTCCTTAACCCGGAACGATTTTGTCCCGGACTATTCTGTGGAAAAGGGTGCAGAAATGAATGTAAACGTAGCAGCTCCCAATACCGTCTCTCCTCTCTCTCCCAATATTACGTTTGAGGAAAATACCAACGGGACAGCATATCTTGAGAAAATCATTGAGCTCTGTCAGGAAAACAGGATCGAGGTTCTGCTTACCTATCTGCCATTCCCATCCTCTGCTTCCGATCAGGCTGAGGCCAACCGGGTAAATGATATTGCTCAAAAGTACGATGTAAAGTATATTAACTTTTTAGAACTGGATGATGTGGTAAATTACGAGACCGATTGTCTGGATGAAGCCTCCCACCTTAATCCCTCCGGTGGAAGGAAGATCACCGATTATCTGGGAACCTACATACAGAATAATTACGAAATTGAATTCCGTACCTGCGACTGGTCTTCTGATTACGCAAAATACACTGCTTACAAATTATCGCTTCTTCAGGGAGAAAATAATCTTAGAAATTACTTAATGCTGTTATATGACAAGAACTTGTCCTATGATATTAAGATCAATGCCACGTGTGAGGTAATGGATGATCCATTAATCCAAAAGCTATTGTACAATCTGAATTCAGAATATACAATAACCTCTATGGACAGCAATATTGACTTTTCTATTGATGTATTCAGCGAAAATAAACTTATCGATACGGCTCAATTTGATAACAGCTCCAGAATTCGAGAATAGTCAGAAGTAAACAACCATAATATTATATCCAGAGAGGATTTGCTAATGAGAACATATGTAAAGAAGATTTTAATCACCCTTTTAATACTGGTTTCTTCTGCCATGCTGGGAAGTATTTTACTCATTTTGGTATACTGTCTTCCAACCGACAGAATCACCCGTCATGTTGCCTCCGGTGTGGAGACCTTCTTAACAGAGGGTACTACCTTCGAATATGCTTCCGGATATAAATCTGCCATTCTTGACAATGTAACAGATGCAATTATGCTTGGAGAAACTGTATTTCCTGCGACACAGGATCCTGTTACAGCTGCGATGTCTGCACCCAGATACCTTTATTTTGACAGTTCTTCTCCGGAGTTATCCCTTATGGGCTATATCAACAATAATACATCCGAACGTTCTGTTGCCACCTATCCACGATATTGGCATGGTTACCTGATTTTCTTAAAACCGTTTTTCCTGTTCTTTGATTTTGCTGATTCCAGAATATTTCATTTAGGACTTCAGATGATTCTGATTGTCACCTTAATCAGCCTGCTGTATCGCCGAAAGCTAGGCGCAATACCTCATCCCCCTTACCCTGCTTCTTGTTCTCTGGAATCCGGCTTCTACCGGGATGTGTATGCAGTACTATGCCTGCTTCTATTTATCCGTTCTGTCTATGATCATCATCCTCTGGAAGGCGGATCTTTTATTAAAGAATACCTTTTATTTTAACCTTTTATTTTTGATAGTCGGAATATGTACATCCTATTTTGACTTTTTAACCTACCCAATTGCAACTCTTGGTCTTCCATTATGTATATGGCTCTTACTGGTTCCCTATAATAAGAAAAATTTATTTCATCTCATAATGAATGTTGTGTTCTGGGCAATTGGATATCTTGGAATGTGGGCGGAAAAGTGGCTTCTTTCCTCCGTAATTCTGAAGGAAAACATCCTTCAGGATGCAATAGCTAATATTGCTTCCCGAACCTCCACTACCGTGGATGCGGATCAGATTAACCGAATTGATACTCTTCTTTATCTTTTCCGCACATTAATCAAATGGCCTTATGTTATTTTCTTCGGTATTCCCTTTCTCTTCATTCTTATCAGGGGAATCCGTAAAAGCATTCGTGCCAATACAGGTATCTCCCAGGCAAAATATGCCAAATTACTATTATTTATACTGATTGCACTCATTCCCTGTGCATGGTTCTTCGTCACTGCTAATCACGCCTATGTACATCCCCGTCTCGTATATCGTAGCTGGGGTGTTTCACTTTTTGCTTTATTTAGTGGATTTATTGTTTTGTTTGAGGATAATCCTGTTGTTTCATAATTGTTGTTGTACTTTACTATCAGGATCAATTCTTCTCCTGTTCACATTTTGCATGTATATCACATCTATGCACGCTCATTATCACAAGAAACGGCAAGGCAATGTATAAAGCATATGCATATCGAATATCCGCATAAACAGGGTAAATACTCAAACATAAGTACCACAAAAGCAAAAGAAACCGCCATTTTACTGGCGATTCCTATATATTTGATCTTTGACAGTTAAATTATTTTTTTTACAGTGCGGCACTTTTTTTGGACTACTTTGGACCAGGGGAGAAGGTCGGCAAGGAAGTCACGGCTGGTATCGTCTTGGTGTGCTGCCAGTTCGGTCAGCACATACTCCAGATATTCGTAGACCCGGAGACCGTTTGCTTTTGCAATCTCTACCAGACTGTACATGATGGCGCTAGCTTCTGCTCAGCGGATGGAATCCACGTTGACCCAGTTCTTGCGCCCAAGGGTGAAGGGACGGATGGCGCGCTCAGCAGTATTGTTGTCCATGGGAACTTTCCCGTCAGTCACTGATCATCCTAGATGATTTTCTGCTCCACACGATCACTGACGAACGAGAAATAAAAATCTTGTTCGAACTGCTCGAAAAGAGGAACGAACAGAGAAAAAGTACTATCGTATGCTCACAACGTGATCCAGATAACTGGAAAGCAATGATTCTCAACAATGAGGTATCTGCTAATCCCATCATGAAGAGAGCTACAAAGTACTACACTATCAAGATCAACACACGCTAAGTAGCGATTTTTTAACTAAAAATGGGCGGTCGTTGGCTTCGGAAAATGGCCGCTCTAAAACAGAATGGAGACCGCTGGACACCGTAAACTGCACCAACCTATTTTTTGCTCTGATTTATATTGAAAAATAAGTTTAGTAACGTTTTTAAATTCTCGCTGCCAACAAATGCCAAAATCAGAAATAATGGTACAAATACAAATACATAACGCGCATGCGATTCAAAGATCTGCAAATACAACATAAAACCAAGAACAGCTAAAAAAAGCACTTTTTGCTCACTCTGTAGAGTTTTTAAAGTAAATGATGCAAATGGTATCATAATGAGAACAATGATCCATATAAATTGTCGAATCGTTGCATTATAGCAATATGAATTTTCGAACCCATAATACCACGAACGCAGATATGTACACAGCCCATTACTTCTACTTGGATAAATCTCTTTATAAAAACTTTTGTCCGTTCCCCATCCCCAATTTCCATCCAGAAAATTTTTTGAAGCTTTATGTACAAAAAGCTCTGCACATCCTTTGACCCCCATATTTTGTATTCTTTCAACAATCAACTGCATTTCTCTTTTATTTCTTATTTCTTTATCGTTAAAACTCTTGGCAAATGCTAAATCCGCATCATTATATCCTCCCCAAGACTCCACATTTACACCAATCATCAAATAGTGTTGCCATCCCATTGCGCGTTCTTTATCTAAATCAAATCCAACTGATCTATTCATTCCAAGAATCAAAGTGTTGCAAACCACCATGGTTATAACGCCGATTACAATATTTCTCATCATTGTAAGTAACATTGTTCTACTATAATTTGATATGAATTTTTTCCACCAATTAGTTGTTTCTATAACTATGATTGCAATGAATACAATGCTTGTATAGGGTTTAACATAATATCCTACTACTGCTATTGCCGATAATAGCAAAATATATCCACACCTTTGTACTTCCCCATTGCACTCTCTTATTCGTATATAAATATACAATAGCAATATTGGAAAAATCACTCCCATACCATCTGAATAAGGTAATACGATCCATCCTGATATTCCAACCAGAATACTATATACGAAATATATTTTCCATGCATTTGCTACCATCACAAATCTTTTCGCACACTTAAACAAAATCAATCCTGCCAGATTTATCATAATTGCCTGAAATATTGCCAGAAGCAATCCACCATTTGAAAATGGCTCTCCCAATATATTATTCAGTTTCAATATGCTCGAAAAAATAACTACCAAAAATAAATTATTGGGGCATAAAGAAAAATATTCTGACATCTGCTCTAATCCCAACTTATCTCCTATTGCTGCCCAATGTGCTCCATACCAAACAGCTTCCACATCCCATGATGTCTGGAAGATAATATTATATATAATAATTAGTTGAACAACTAATAGTATTAATGAACTAACAGCAAGGCCCACATTCTCTACAATTACTGATCTCGGTATCTTCTTCCTATTAAATGCTAAATATATACAATAGCCGATTATCCCTAATATAAACATCATTCTATTTGATACCAGAACAGACTTTCCCTCAAAAACAGATCCAATCAATAATAAAATTTCTATAAATAAAAATGTCACTATTAATAAGCTCTTTAAAATGACAGACAGAATATCCTGCCTGTTTTTTTTCTCCTGATATTCAATCTTCATATACTTTTCTTGTATGATAATTAGGAAGTTAATTATCACATTTTTCCTTTCTTTTAATATCGTGGTTCAATACAATTCAGATACTATGGACTTTTGATTTGTTTTCTGTAGCTTGACTACTCAACTGGAGTGTATTGCCACTACCTTTATCTGAATTGTTTATTAGCTGGATGTTGCCGGAGTGTTTTTCACTCAGAGTACTTATTTCTATCAAGTCTACGATGATAATCGATGGTGGACATCATGGTATCAGACTTTAGGAAAGGGAGGTACAACCTCATGAATATTTACGTATGTTTATTGTAAAATAAAATTGCTTGCAAAAAACATCCTGTTCTTTGATTTTACTGATTCCAGAATATTTCATTTAGGACTTCAGATGATTCTGATTGTCACCTTAATCAGCCTGCTGTATCGCCGAAAGCTAGGCGCAATACCTCATCCCCCTTACCCTGCTTCTTGTTCTCTGGAATCCGGCTTCTACCGGGATGTGTATGCAGTACTATGCCTGCTTCTATTTATCCGTTCTGTCTATGATCATCATCCTCTGGAAGGCGGATCTTTTATTAAAGAATACCTTTTATTTTAACCTTTTATTTTTGATAGTCGGAATATGTACATCCTATTTTGACTTTTTAACCTACCCAATTGCAACTCTTGGTCTTCCATTATGTATATGGCTCTTACTGGTTCCCTATAATAAGAAAAATTTATTTCATCTCATAATGAATGTTGTGTTCTGGGCAATTGGATATCTTGGAATGTGGGCGGAAAAGTGGCTTCTTTCCTCCGTAATTCTGAAGGAAAACATCCTTCAGGATGCAATAGCTAATATTGCTTCCCGAACCTCCACTACCGTGGATGCGGATCAGATTAACCGAATTGATACTCTTCTTTATCTTTTCCGCACATTAATCAAATGGCCTTATGTTATTTTCTTCGGTATTCCCTTTCTCTTCATTCTTATCAGGGGAATCCGTAAAAGCATTCGTGCCAATACAGGTATCTCCCAGGCAAAATATGCCAAATTACTATTATTTATACTGATTGCACTCATTCCCTGTGCATGGTTCTTCGTCACTGCTAATCACGCCTATGTACATCCCCGTCTCGTATATCGTAGCTGGGGTGTTTCACTTTTTGCTTTATTTAGTGGATTTATTGTTTTGTTTGAGGATAATCCTGTTGTTTCATAATTGTTGTTGTACTTTACTATCAGGATCAATTCTTCTCCTGTTCACATTTTGCATGTATATCACATCTATGCACGCTCATTATCACAAGAAACGGCAAGGCAATGTATAACGCATATGCATATCGAATATCCGCATAAACAGGTGTTGCCATAAGCAGCGTACACCAAATTCCAAAGACTGGCAGATAAGCAAGCAGATATTTACTCCTTTTCTCTAGCGCTATAATAAATGACGCAAAGAAAACATATACGAAAAGTCCTACGCTGCAATACTGATCCAAAAACTGCTGACTCATCGACAAATGATCTGCAAAACATTTGCGCACCGAATCTGAGACCTTACTGTCACGTGAAATACCCAGTCCATTCTGTTCAATATAAGTTGCCCATGGAGAAGATGGAAATATCACTTGATGATACCAATAACCATAAGTTTCCTTCACAAATGCAGTGACAAAGATTCGTTTATTTGCCATAAATAAATCCATATAGAGTCTAATAAATTCCATTTTATGAGTGGTAATATAAACTTGATTATTGGTACTACGAACCAAATCCTTTACATCATCTGAACAGCCTGGAGAAGCAGCATAAGCTTGTGCAAGTAAAGAAGTATCGACAATATTATTTAACAACATAATTTGTTTCTGTGTAATTGTACCATCATAATAAAACACCGCTGCGATCTGCTGTGCCGGAATCGAAAGTGATTCTATAGTATCCGGCTCCCCAACCTCATAATATGAAAAAATAGGCCCCTTGTAAATTATTCCTAATAAAAGTACAATGCTAATAGCTCCAATGGCATATTTTCTTTCCAGAATCTCCATATGATAAATGGTATCATTCCAAGGAAAACATACAGTCCATTACTTCTCAAAAAACAAACAAAAAAAGAGCATGGAATAAACAGCATCCACAAGAAATTGTTATCAGCTTGCTCCAAATATCCTCCACACATATTGCATAATAACACAATAAAGAGTAATAGACATGATGAAAATGGAATATCCTTCCACATCGTAATAGAATACATCTGATTAATAGGTGAAGCAAGATATAAAAATATCACCAATACCATAAGCCATGTCCGCAGACCCATTTTTCTCAAATATGAAACAGCAACAGCCAAAGCAAGGGATAAAATGCTAATAGAAAAAACACTATATAATGCATATGCTTTATTACTGTTGTGAAAAAGCAATAATCCCAGCTCGTAGATCCCCTTAATAAAAATTGTATGCAGCCATAGATGATGATTGCTATAAGGAAATCCTCCTGTTGCCTGGCACATTTGAATTAATGCATCATAAGTCATGACCCCTGGATAATATGCAAGCAAGAATACACCATCTATCAAGCAGGATACCCCAAAAGTAAATAATCCCCACTTCCTATAATCCTCTTTCGGACTCAAAAAAAATCTATAATGGAAACTAAGCCGATAAAGGCATTCAAGGGCGCATCCAAAAAGCAGACTCCAACAACTCAATGAAAGCAAAAACCGCTTATCCCAAAGTCATCATATATTGTCAGATTTCCAACAGATGAAAAAAGTCCGAATAACATAGAACCAAGTAAAATATACAGGTGAAATCTATATTGAACTAAAATTGTCACTATACACCAGTACAAAATTACGACTGTCCAGCATAAAATTAATAAATGTATCATACCGTCTGCTACCAATGTCTTTTCACATAATAACACTAACGTTATAAAAGCTGTAAGTAAGAAAGCACTAATGTAAATCACAGGCATCTTTTTTGTTCTGATTTCATTTACATCTTTCTTCCAGAATAGGATTATTTTAATAAAACAGATCAAAATAATGTATGGATAAATAGTGTGAAAATTCATCTAATACCTGCTCCTCTATCATAATTTTCATCTATTCCTTCTCTTCCTTGTAAATAGCGTACAATACAGACCGGAATATGAGGTTGCCATAACAAACAAAATTGCATTAGAAATCATTTGTCATATAACTGCATTTCTCTTTTATTTCTTTATCATCAAAACTCTTGGCATATGCTATATCATTCCCTGTGCATGGTTCTTCGTCACTGCTAATCACGCCTATGCACATTCCCATCTCGTATATCGTAACTGGGGTGTTTCACTTTTTGCTTTATTTAGTGGAATTATTGTTTTGTTTGAGGATAATTCTGTTTAATTAGCTTTCTTAAATTGATACTTCCAATAAATTCCAGTATTAAAAACAGCGGTACAAAAACAAACACATACCGCGCCTGAGCCTCAAAGATCTGGAGATACAGCCTTCATTTCCTATCATCATAGTGTTAGCATCCACTTACAATCCTGACTCATCTTCTTCTCCATCTTTTATTTCTTTCCTTGTTGTTTTTCCTCTTTTTTCTTCTCTTTTTCCTCTTTTTTCTTCTCTTTTTCCTCTTTTTTCTTCTCTTTTCTTCTCTCTTTATCTTCCCTCTTAAGATTCTTATATTCTATCTTATTATTCAACCGATTACTTTTTCTCTTCCAATAATTTACAGATATAAATTTATAATAGACTAATAGAAATGAAGCTATGATAGGTATAACTACCACCACTACCCAGAATATTTTCTCTTCAAGCATCTGGAAGTTCTGTGTATGGTTTCGTATCGCCTCTATCGCTTCCGAATCCAGATTACCACTGTTACTATCTGTCAAGAACGATAGCTGTTCCTGGAAGTAACGTAACTGAGTCAGGACACTGAGTCCAAATCCTGCACCAATGACTGATACTATGGATACAACTAATGAAATAATTAACTTAATTGCGCCATCTCTTTCACTTAATTTTTTTCGTATCTGCTCACTGTACTGCTCTACTGTCTCATTCCGCTCCATATATTTTTTTATTTCAGAATGAATATTATTATTCACCGTTCTATGGATTGATGCAAGTCCGCATTCATATGGCAATCTTCCATGATAACATAACCATCGTATATCTCCTATTCCTGTTCCTATTCCTGTTTCTTCCCATTGACACCCATATTTTCCATCATATTTCGTTTTATTCTTTTTAAAGGTTTCTTTAATAATATTATTGATTTCCTCTTTATCCGTCGAGGCTCCTGCATATGAAAACTCAATCGTTGCAATTGCCTCTTCCCTTTGCAGACGAATTTCCTTCGCTGTCAAATTATGTATAAAGCAATACAGTTTTCCCTTGTAACATGGTTCTACCTGTGTAGCCTGCTGACTAATCAGACCTTTATAAATCGCTTTGATTTTCAAGTCAAACCTGCCAACAATCAAGCAATGATGATTCTTCGCAGCATCATATGTATTAACCGTTTCCTTCAATTCAATTACTGCGGAACCAAAAGGAGGTATGCAAAGTATATTAGGCCCTTCGGAGGAAAATTGAAATATAAACTCTTTTTCTCCTTCGTTTGCCTTGCTCAATCCATTTCCATCTCCCAAAAAAACATAAGACATTTTTCCATTCTCATCAAATAGACAATGCTTATCTCCCAATCGCAGATCATACGAACTAGCCTGCAGGCACTTTTCATCTAAACCCTCAATTAAACTATAATCTTCAATTTCTCTCTTACACAAAACGCCGGCTGAATTATGCTTCTCTATTTCAGTCTCACCAGCATTTCCCTTGGTCACCCCTGATAACCGTTCCATCCTATACGATTTCTCCCCTTAAAAAATCCATTATCTGTTGTTTTCTCTCAATTACTGAACCACTTACAGTGATGTATGGAATTTTGTGTTCGCATAGCAAACCATGTATCATATCATCAATGGCTTTCTGATATTCATTTCCGATCGGCCTGATTCCATCTTCAACAAGTGGAAACTCTACCGGAAAATATACATACCAATCATATTTTTTTTGTTCCATTATCCATATATTTTCCATCATCCTTATAAGCTCATCACTCACAACCGCCCCGAAAAGTTCCTTATTAACAAGCATATATGCCAATGGATCCAGTAATGTTCTATCACTGACAAACAGATCATAATTTTCTATGTCACGTTCCTCTTCAAGTTGGCTGCTTATATATTGTAGATATGCCTTTTCTGTTGCCTTGTCTCCCAAAGGATATCCTCTGTCTATAATTTTTCTAGCCACTTCAGTTACATACTTTTGTGTATATTTCTTCGGAACAGAATTAGACAATTCCTTAACCAAGGTTGTCTTTCCCGTAGAATGGGCACCAGTAAACGCAAGTTTCATATCATACTCCTGGTTCGTAAAATAATTTTTTCATTAATAAAGCACCACTATCCTGCGAATCTTTGGCCTCGCAAACAATCACAGGGGACATTCCCTTTTCTTTAACTGCCCCTATAAAATGTTCCGGCAGCGGATAGTATCGATCATAATATATATTATCCGAAAACAAATTCATCTGAGCGGCTTCAATTCTATCATGAAACGCCCGATGTCTCTTCTCACCATTATGATCATATTCTATTGGATACATATGAAAATGGGTTTCTTCCAATATTTCTCTCCCCAATTCTCTCTCTATCATTTCCAAAACTTCCAGAATCTTTTCTTTACTGACTAACGTTCCTCCCTCAAATCCATGCACATGTGCAACATCAATACACGGTCTTGCAAATTTAACATTTTTGCAAATAGAAATAATCTCCTGCACGCTTCCCAACTGACTCTTTTTTCCTGCCGTTTCAGGATATAAAAAAATTTCATCACTTGGTAACATACATTCCAAACTGTTCAGTTCTTCAATAAGCTGCTCCAATCCTCTTTTACGGCTTTCCGTATCTTTTTCTGGGAAATGCCCCGGATGAAAAATTATTCTATTTGCCCCAAGTTTTTCAGCTAATGCATAGCATTGTAAAATACGCTCTTTTGAACGCTGAACCACTCCTTTGTCCTCACTTGCCAGCGAAATAAAGTATGGACCGTGTATAGAAATTCCAATCTGATACTCCTCAGAAAGCTGCCTATATAGATATGCCTGTTCATCTTTCATTTTTACACCATATGTATTTTGCAGTTCTATCCAATCTAACCCAATCTCAGAAACCCATTGGAACACTTTTTCTCTCTTATTTTTATATTCGGATTCAAAAAAATGAGGTGGAAATCCAGCAACCCCAAATTTTGCCTCTCCTTTTTGGCAGATCATAAAATGTTTCTCCTCCGCTTATCTTCAATACCATATTCGCATTTAGAAATAATATTCTTACTTGCACAAAATCCAGACCACATTGATTGAATAAATCCTCTGGACATTCCACAGGCATCACCAATAACATATAAATTATGACAATTTGTTTCAAAATGTTTATTTGTATTAACCATCGGACTAAGATTATCCACTGATGGGATAAACACCGGACATTGATCCAGATCCAGATTCTCTGGGAACTTTCCGCCAGCCTGTAATCGTTTAATAAAACAAACTAACGCATATAAGATCTCATCAAATATTGATGTTTCGGATATTAGTTTATTCCAATTCTTCACAAAATCGCTTAAGGTCATCTCGCTATTTGCGTATTTTTTCAAACAACTGCAATATTCCTCTGCGTAATTATACCCACATAATTTCGGTGACCGTGCTAATATTCCCAAATTTGCAATTGGGGTTATGTCTTCTCCAAAATGCCCATCATAATATTGAATTCTATTCGTTGATACCAGTGTTTTGTCTCCACCCGAACAAACACAAAAAGTTCTGACCCCTATACCATTTATTTGGGTTTTTATCTTAACATCTTTTCCAACTTCTGAAAAAATGTTACCATTTGTGCGCGGAACAGAAAGGCGTAATCCCAAATCTGGACATTGATTCACTATTTCAACATTTTGAGGTAACCATGATGAAATCCGGTCTGCGGACGAACGCCCCGAAGCTATGATAATAGCATCTGCTATCTTGCGTTGTATAATACCACAATGATAATATTGCGCCAAGTACTTATCATCTTTAATAGCCGCAACTCCCTTTAGCTCACATTCCGTGTCTATTCGAACCCCCAGTTCTAAATTTTTCCTTACCAAATTTATCACAAAACTGTTCATTTCTGGTTTGGGCAAAAGCATTGTACCATAGCGTTTTCTATAGATATTATTTTCATATACTCCAAAAGAACGTGATATTTCCTCCGCATATTGTGTATTTCTTATTCTATTATTCACAAAAGGAAATATACATAACTTCCAAAAGGTTTGAAAGTCATCCGTGGAAAATTCTGTTTTGTTCCATATTCTTTCACTTGCCGGAGGCAGACACAACTTCCCTCCTCCAAGTGTACCGGCTCCTCCAACACCGCATAACATATCCGGGTCTTTATCAAGCAGCCTCTCTTCATATTTTTCCCCTTTATCGATTATTGTAACACTAACATCCGAAAAGGATTTCAACAAATAAGCCGATATCAATCCGCTTACCCCCGCGCCAACAATTACCACATTTTTTATCTCTGCCATATTTATACCTTCCTTAATTATTGTGCGAAAGCTTTATATTTCTCGCCATTCTATCTCCCCTATAAGGGAAACACAACACTTCCCTACATTTAGCCTCCCAGATAAAGTGCTCCTGAAAACCATCTGGCAATGATGTTATTCCGTGCTTTTCTCCACCATTTGGTGGTTCTATTATAACACAAAATGGTGAAAAAACCAGTAAGGCCAATGGACAAGGAGCATATCAAATGCAAATGCATATACCTACCTTTCGAACTATCGACAACGAATTTACCTAAGATTTGTTGCAAGGTGAACAGTCGTCTCGTGAAATTACTTTATTAAACTCTCTTGTACTCTTTTCCATTTTCTGCTTATACCTTGTTTCAGTTGTTAATACCTTCTTTATACAATACCTGGATTCCGGTCTCATCAGCCATCAGGAATTCTGCTTTTGGGCTTTCTTATGTATTCTTTCACCGGAACAGACCCGGCAGTCTCAGTTTCATCAACCGGTATGGCTTCCTGCTCTGCTTCATCAAACAGGTTATACTGCCCTTCCAGGTTTTTCGTTTTCTCACTGGATGTACCAAACAGCTTCTTAGTCAGGTATTCGATCTGTTCTGTCATGGTACGCATCTGCTCCTGATTGGATGCAATGGTATCACGCAGCGAGAGGATGATTTCATTCTGGCTCTTTACCGTCATATTCAGTTGGCTGATTATGTCCTTGTACTCCACGATCCGGGCATCCTTCTGAGACTTTGCCATCTGTTTTCCACTCCTTTTCAGATGCCTTTATTATACCACAAAAGGCACTTGGAAAGAAGCAGAAAACGCTGTATTTATGGGCATTTCGGTAACTTGTGGATAAGCTTTCTGGCCTTACAGTCATTACGGATTATGTGATTATGTTATCCACATTTTCCGGTACTTTGAAGGCTTTGGGCTGCTCGATTTCCAGTCCGGACATAAGCCAGTCGAATTGCTGCCAGGTAAGGGACCGGACTTCTTCCGAATTCCTTGGCCAGCGAAAACGCCCCTGTGCCTCCATCCGCTTATACAGAAGGAGAAAACCATCTCCCTCCCAGAGTAAAGCTTTCAGACGGTCACAGCGTTTGCCACAGGAAAGGATCTGTTCCGTTGGGAATCCGAAGTACGGTACCTACAATGGAAAGTTCCATTACTCCATTGTGTAGTAAGGACTGGTCGTTCTGACTCTTGGCAGGAGAAAGAACTGTTTCCTTTTTGTCAGGTGCAGCAAGCTGAATCTTCACGATTTCCTGCTTATGAGGAACCGGATTTCCTATTTGTATTATGAAGCTAGTCTGCTACGGTGTCACTACGCCGGAATATTTTGCGCTTACCTACAATGCACTTGGGCACTGTGCTGGCAAGCTTGTCAGAGTCATCTGGAAGATGCTCACTGACGAAGTAGAATTTAACCTCGAATAATAGGTCTGCATACCAATATCGATAGATTTTGAAAAAGCACCCTAAGGGAGCTCTATTAAAGTTATCCTTTTTACCACCGATATGAAAAAGAAATTTTTGCTAATTTATGGTTGACTTTTCATAGCTGGTCTCCACACTTATTGACAACTGCTTTTCCTTGCGCAGCCATATTATAGTTAGTATTGCAAATAAACAGGAACACATAATACCTTCTTTTAACCAGGGTAGGGTATATTCCAATTCAATATGATTTTTTCCCCTTCCTATAGGAACTGATATCAAGTTGTCAAATGCTTCTTCAATATCTACCTGCTTTCCATTATTGACAGCTTTCCAGCCAATATCATTTGCAATACTTAATACACAGTTATTATTACTTGTGCTATTATCATCTACATCAATCGTTATTTTATATTTCATTATTGAAGTTTCTAAGTCACATGAAATATTTCTGACATCCATATCACCCAATACCTTTTCAATGGGGTTATATAATTTACTTCTTGGAATCATATACGCCATTCCTTCAAAAAATGGATTTTCATAAATGTACCTTTTATCAGCATCACCCAAATCACATATATGCTGCAACTGATATTCTGTGCCCTCAATAGGTTTCTTCGTAACTATATATCTAATTCCCAGTCTTCCGGCTACCTCTTCATCCATTTTATTATTATACATTACTTCCAATTGACTCATTGCCGGAGGAAGCAACTCAAAAGGCTCTAAGAAGTCAGCATTTCTACTCAGCATTAATGAACTATAATGTGACAAGCTGCCATATCCATATAACAGTCCATCATTTGCTCCCCCATCTGGTTGTTCTATCCGATAAAATCCATCTAGATGTATGTACCGTTTAACATTATTCATAGCGTATATATCTTTTTCATATTGGCTCATTGACATATAATCCATCGTATTCAGACAAGTTCCAGCATTACATATCATTTCTATACCGGCTATTGACATGACCATCCAGATTTTCCTTCGCGAACTTCCCAGTAATAGCATTATAATAGAAACAGTATAAAATAACACCGTTAATGCCATTCCAGTATTGGTTATATACTTTGATTTGATTTCCGTGACTTTATAACAGCAAAAGGCTATCCATAAGCTCAATATCAATCCCGTTACCAAATACTCTTTCTTATTTTGTTTGCATGAAATAAGTTTATCTTTCTCAAGCACAGTTTGATACCCAATAACAATAAGTACAAATGATAACATAAACGAGTATCTATAGTTTGATCCATGCGGATATACCATTCCATGCCAAATCCAGTTTCCGCGCCTAATCAGCATGGATAGATACCTGTCTCTTATACACATCTGACGCTGCCGACGAATAGCCTTGTG
>ERZ1027188.106-NODE-106-length-36219-cov-23.516259_pt1 | contig 36219 bp, 50 predicted proteins | sample MGYA00519273_ERZ1027188 | MGnify/ENA primary metagenome ERZ1027188 (study PRJEB26926, sample SAMN06164623) | human gut metagenome | biome: ENVO:00009003; feature: ENVO:2100002; material: ENVO:00002003 | host: Homo sapiens | place: USA | collected 2012 ... | reverse complement strand
CGGCAGCGTCAGATGTGTATAAGAGACAGATAATATTCTTAGTATAGAAGGAAAAAACGAATTGTTAAAAAGCATTATAAAAGAAATAACTTATGCTAAAAAGAAAAAAAGTAAAAAAGGCAGCAATGAGGATTACTTTGAGTTAGAAATAACACTAAATATATAATTATTATGTATAGCATTGATGTGCATATGAATAGGTTCGTTAATGCTATACATAAAATAAGCTAAGGAAAATAACTTCCCTAGCCTTATTTTACAATATAAATAACATAGCACACAATACACCAATACCAAAGTATGCTATGCGTCCTGCTACTTCTAAGATAATTTTATTCATACGCCCACCTCCTTTTAATCGGAGTATAGGCCTATTATTATACTTTTATACCTATTTTTCTATTAATTGTACATACTTTTTAGATGCAGTTATATAAACACCTGATTTCAATTTATACATATCTGTTCCTGTTCTTTCTATTTTTTCAACAACAGTATATACTCCTCCTTTTTTAACTACGCCGATTACACTTGCATCAGTAAAATCAGCTGCACTACGTATATTTACGTCTTGTAATATTCTTACAAGTTGTGTTTTATTTTGTGTCGCATCAGGAATTACTGTAACCTTACCTTTTTCATTAGTACAATTTACAACTTTATCTAAGCTGACTTTACCTGCTTTTACGTTATAACAGTCTAATCTGAATTGTTCATATTTATCTGGGTTATTTACCATATATATAGGGCATAATTTGTAGGCTCTCCCTACAACATCTGTATGTCTAATAATATCTGTTTTCGGATTAAGTCCTTTATTGTAACATAACCATGCACATAAGTGGACCATACTTTTATATGTAGCATCTGTATAATGGTTATCACTTCCTGTCGTAGCTACCTCTACTCCTACAGCATAACTATTAGCGCTATTAGTTGCATAACACATTTCGTTAAGAGGAATTAATTGATATATGGTACCGTCTAAATCTATAACGAAGTGAGAACTCGCATAAATATATTTTCCATTAACTTTATACCCATTTGCAACAACATTATTAAAATATGATACAGTATTTTTTCCAGGTACGTCTGCTTGCCCTGTATAGTGTATAGCTACTTTCGTATAATTTAATTTTGTTCCAGGTCTACCATATTTATTTCTTTTTTGCCATTTTTCTACTATCACTGGCTTATTCATAAAATATCAAATCCTTTCTAAAATAATAAAGTGCTTAAAAAAACGACCTTGCAGTTAGCTTTCTAAGCACTTTTCAAAATATTTACCTTATGTTTATACCTATTTTTCTATCAAATTCTTAAATATTCATCATAATACATAAATGTATATCCACCTGTACTTTTTCTAACACCTCTACATACAGCCGATACCTTATTCGTACATAAATTCATGTTTTTTTCAGCTTCGGATGCAGAATCAAAAATTTTACCCGTTTCTAAACATATAACTTTCTTTTTGTTCCATATATGAGCTAATCCAGTATTAAATGCATGTTGCATATTTTCTTCTCTAGTTGCCCATTCCAAATTTTCAACTCTATTATCATCCTTTTCTCCATTTATATGATTTATATGAGGCTTATTTTCTGAATTAGGAATAAAAGTTTCTGCTACTAATCTATGTACAAAAAATCTTTTCTGTTTACAATCTTTATGAAGACATATTCTAAGATATCCATCATGCTGTTTATTAGGTGTTAATATTCTAACACTTTTATGTCTTCCTATTTTATCTATTCTTTCGCAACATCTAACTCTACCTAAATTTGAAATTTGATAAAATCCTTCATATTCTTTTATATCCTTCCATATTTCAGTCATTATAACCACCTCTTTCCTTAATTATATTATACCATAAACTGATATCAGTTGCAATCAGTTAAGAAATATATTATAATTATTTTGAGGTGGTAACATTGGCAAGAAATGATTTAAAAAATAGAACTCCGATAGGCTCTGCTATTAAAACAGAGTTATATAATAGTTTAAAGGAGTATTCTGAAAATAGTAAGATTCCTATGTCTAAGCTATTAGATGAAGCTATAGAGGAATTTCTAAAAAATAAAAAGACTTTTTAAGTCTTTTTTTATTCTCCGAATCCATCAGTTTTAAAGTCTGTAATTATACCCATACCTACTAATATAGTTAAAGCTGAATTAACAGAATCTTGGAAGTTATTAGGTAAAAAATCTAATCCAAATTGTTGAGCTGTTAACACTAATAATGCTGTTACAGATAACCAAAAACTTTTGTTTTTTATTTGTTCTTTTAAATTAAATTTCATAATTTATTACCTCCTATTTAAATAAATTATTTTGTATTGCATAAAAGAAAAAACTAACCAATGCTGTTATAATTGCATAAGTTAGTTTGTTTAAATTTATTGCTAATTTATCTATGGTGCTACATAAATTATCTAATTTTACTGTCATTTCTGCTTGTCTATTTTCTAATTTGTCTAATCTGTCAGAATGTGCGTTTATCCTTTGTTCATGCGTTTTTACTTTGTCTTCTAGTAGTTCTTCATTCATAAGTAGCTCCTTTCTGTAAATAAAAAGAGCAGCTAAATTAATAACTGCTCTTTATGATCTTGCTTATTGACTTTTTTAGTTTCCAATTTCTAATATGATTTTCTTATTTTTATAGTCGAAAGTCTTTTTTAGTTTACATGCAAATTCACCATCTGTAATTTCATCGCAATATAATAATCCATATAAATCTTCATTATAAGTTATACCGAAAAGTTTTTCTACATCCTCACTAGTGTATTTAACTTCGACTTCAAACGTTGTAGGCGTTGTCCCTTTCCAGAAAACAACTTTTAAATTTTTATCCATTATTTTCAACCCCTTTCTACCATAAATAGTATAGAAAAAAGTTAGATTTTGCAATAAAATAGGGAAATTTAAGTTCGCAATTTTTTTAAATTGTGAACTATATTATCTTAATTGTGCCATTGTTTATAGTTATATATTTTATACCCCCTGTAGTTGTATCTTTTAGCCCAATTTTACCATTTTTAAAAATTAAATCTCCGTAACACACATCACCATTTTTAGATATAAATGGTTCATCATATCCAATATTATCCTCTAATATATATAAACCAATAGATTTTATTGTAAATGTTTCATCGCCCGAAAGTGTTGGAATAATTTGAAAATTATGGTCTTTTGCAGTAATCTTTGTACACAAACTCATATAACCGGATGTTTTACCATATGCATAAGTTCCTCCACATCTTATTTTTTGTATTTCGGAAGAAGTGGTTTCAAAATTAACAACAAATACAATTGTCTTATCATATAAGTTTGATTTATTTACAGACATATTTATAGTCGTATTAGTATTTGATGTAGATTTTTTTATTGTAATACCATTAGTATTAATAGTTATATTGCCCTCTAAATTACTATAAAAAATTAAATCCTCATCATATGATTTTAAATTATTATCATAATAAAAAGATTTTAAACTTAAATAATTTGTTAAACATCTTTTTTTGGTGAATCCAGGATAATCTACACCTAATGGATTTATGTTATAGCTACAAGCAGTTCCATTATTTATATATTGTGATTGTATACAAGGACCAGAATAATATATATTTTCTAATTCAACTGAATAACAATTTTCATCTATATATAAATTTTTATCATTTATATCTATATCTTTTTCCATATAACAATTTATAATTTTAGTATTTTTACATCTTTTGAAATATAATTTGTAATTTCCCAGACTATTACGACTAAAAATGTTTAAAAATAAATGATTACATCCACCTATACTAAAATTTATGTCGAATTTGTTTCTTATCATTATATTATTAAAAGTACAGCCAGTTGATTGTGCACCATCTTCTTGACTCCATGTTTTTAATCCGATATTACATTTTTCACTATCTTCAACTATTTGGATATTATTAAATGAGCCAAAATAGACAGTCCCAACTTCGAATCCTATATCTCTAAAACCTATACTATATAAATTATTTATATTTGGCATATCCCCCGATATAAATACTCCACTATTATTAGTATTTGGATTAATATTTTTAATTATAATGTTATTGAACTCATTATTATGACTAGTAAAACTTAGAGCTTTTTGATTATCTGAGGATAAGTTATAATAGAATACAGTATTATGTTTTTTATCATTTTCCCAATCATATTTAAAATTATTTTGTAACGCATTAGAATCTCCATAAATATTTTTATTTTCAAAAATTAGGGGAGAAGATATTAAATAGGTACCTGCTGGAAAATAGATACTAGAATAATCACTTGTAATAGCTTTATTTATAAGTTCGGTATCATCAGTAATTCCATCCCCTTTAGCACCTAGTTCTTTTACATTTAGCCAATTGCGCTTATTAGTCGCAATATCTTTACATTGCGAATTTACCTCATTAATAGCTCCAACAATGTATTTATTTTTTGTTTCTAATCCATTGTCCATTTTCTTTTGGTAATCTTCTAGATCTACTGTTACTTCTGTATCCCCTCCTGAGCTTCCTGTATTTTCTCCTATGCCTTCTCTTACATCTGCAAACAATAGGAAAGTACTAACTTTGACATCATCTTTTTCAATGCTAAATAACATTTTTAAAGTTCCTGCTACTTTCGTTATATTACTATTCATAACAGCGTAAAAATAATTATCTGTTTTATTTTCTACTGTTCCGTCTACTACCTCTCCGTCTGCTCTTTTATATTTGGCAGTAACAGAGCAACCAGTTAAACTTACTGGTTGCCCATCTTCATAGATATTAATTTTTATTTTATTTCCTCTATCTCCCTGCACTAATTTAAGAGATTGAAATTTCTCTTGCTTCAAATCGCTATCTATATCAAAATCTCTCATGTTGCCACCTCCTAGCTATTTAATATGCTCCAATATGTACTACTTCTTATATTTGCATCATCATTATAGAATTTTAGACAATTCATAAGCACACCGCCATTACTTATATAATTTTTAAAAGCAGACTTATATTTTGAAAGTGTTCCTGCTTTATACGCCCATGCATAAGAATCCGTATAACTCCATGTACTCTTAGTGCTTGTCCCCCATTCTAAAACATATACCTCGTATCTACCAGGATTCTTATAGTTACTTGTACATGCACTTGCTGTACTACCAGCTACAATATCAAAATCAAACATTCCGACTCCCGTATCTGTAACGGTAAAAACTCCATCTAGAGTTACTTTTGTTCCATTGGCATTAGTCCAAGTTTGCCCCTTTAGACCTGGTATATATATTTTTGTCCCATATGGAATATTAAGGCTCGCTACTGTTTTACCCATATGTGTACCAAGTCCGCTTGCTCCTATTGTGTTACTTTCTGGAGCAGAATAACAAGTACATCTAGCATCGTGTAATCTGTAAATATAAGATTTTCCGTCTATTGTACCTCGCTCATTAAAACAATTTTTGTATTCTTCTTTCACAGTTGTTCCTCCAGAAGAACTCGAACTATCTGCCTTGTCTAATTCTGGCAGTCTTATAAAGAAAGCTTGGCTATTAAGGTTATATTTGCTGTAAATAATGCCTTTCTTGTAGCCACTCGCCTCCGCAATATATCCGTTGCCCATGTATATAGCGGTGTGATGAGTTTTAACTGTTGCCATATTAGATGTAGTTACTGTATATCCAGTATTTGCAAACATGATTATATCTCCAGCTTTTGCCCTTGTAAATCCACTGTCTGCATATCTCCAGAATGTTGCCCCATGTGCTTTTGCAGTAGATTGCAATGTTCCCATAGAACAAGTTAATCCTTTCATATAGCTCATTCCAGCCTTTTCATAGCAACAGCCAACCAAAGAGCTACAATCAAATCCGTATGTCATCCCTGTTTGAACCCAGCTAGGTTGATAATATGTTGTTCCTCCTACTGTCTCAACTTTTCCCTTAATGGTTACCATACTACTAAGAGAAGTTGTTCTCCAATATTGGGAATACCATGCTGTATGATTAGTACCCATATTGACTATTTTCATTGCTGTATCACATATTGTTTGACGCATATTCGATACAGTAATTCCTCCACTAGAAGAACCACTACTTGTAACCTTAGTGCTTGGACGAACCGCTAATACAATAGTAGAAGGTTGTTGATTCTTCACAAGGTCTTTTTTTAGTCCCGTATACCATCCATCTGTGTGTTTCTCTCCAGGATTACTCATAGCTGTAATTATTTGTGCATTTCCACTACTATCTTGACCTATGCAAATTGCTCCTGTGCTAATATATTTCCATCTAGTTGGATAGACATATGCTCCACTACTTGTTTTTCTAGCATAAAATAATAAGTCCCCTTTTTGTAAGTTACTATAATCGCTCTTTACTTCAAAGGTTTGTCCCTTATTGTAGAAGTATTGTGCTATTTCTGCACAAGTTCGAGCTAGACTAGAACCAATTAATGGGACTATTGCTCCTGTATAAGAACTATTCTTTGCTAAAATATTTGTTCTGTAATTATTGTACTGTACAAGGCTTGCATATGGAGATGCATCATAGTCATACCCCATTAAACATAACAATATTAAAGTGGATTCATCTATCATTTTCCAATAGTTTCCCTGGCTAGATTTCTCCCATATACTATTTGTAGCTCCCATAGTACCACTTGCACTAGTATTACATGGTGTAGAATCTCCGTAAGTAAATCCATTATCCCAACTCTTAGCTGAGGTATAATTATTTCTTGCATTATAGTAAGATTCTGCAAATCCTGCAACTTTTGCTCCATCGTAAAGTTCTGGACTTACTGTAGCCGTTCCAGTAGTTACTTTTACATAAGTTGTGTTATTAGTCACCCAACCATATTCACCGTTGTAGCTTATTTTGTACCAACCTGTAGTACTATCTGTTTCTAATATGTCGGCAACAAATCCTTTTTGCACTATGCCTATAGAACTATTTTCTGTTCCTGGTCCACTTCTTACGTTTAAGTTATCGGCCAAGACTTCTACTTTTTGTATTGTTGTAGTTCCGTTAGGGTCTCCTGAGATTATTTCTACATATTCGGATTTATTTGTTATATAAGCATAGCCATCTTCAAATTTTATTTTATACCAACCTGTATCTGCATCCACTCCTACAATTTCTACTGTATCCCCATTTACAAGTAATCCAGCATATTCTCCGTCTATCCCCGGAGTTTTACGCACATTAAGAGCATTAGCTAATATTCTACCTATTGCTTTTACATCTGTTCCAATGTCTCCGCTTTCTTCTCCTTTAGCCGTTCCTACAACTACCAATTTTATATCATCTACTACTAAATAGTCCTCAAATTCGTCTGATAGAAATTCCACACTGTAAACTCCGTAAGTTGCAATCTTGTCTGTAAGGTCCTTCGGTAATTTTCTATCTTCTGTAGCATTATAATCTATAATTTGCGCTCCACTTCCATCTCCAGTTAGTGGGCTTGTTAATGGATCTAACTTATAATATGCTGTATATTCTCCATTTCCAAGTTGGAATCTAACTCTTGGTATTGGAGCAGTAGTATTATTATCAGCTCTCGTCATTCTTAAGTACATATTATAACTGCCCAAAGTCTTTAGATATTCCTCCATGGAATCATCTGTATCACTTATAAATACTGCGTACCCGTGCATATATTTATAATCTTCTTTAAATTTTCCTTGTCCTACAAGATTAAGCATACTTGTTTCTGCGTTTATTCCTTCGCCCTCGTAGTTTGTATATTGTTGGCTAACTCCAAATATTGCTAAAGTATTTGTATTATCATCACCACTATAAGTATCTTGGAATAGTGAATTTACTTTGCTATAGGTGCTAAACTCATTAAGGTTTATCGAAGAACTTGCTATCTCGCAAGGGGAATCGTTTGTGTAGTTTGGTACATTTGTAGTCGAACTAAATAAACTTGAAATATTTAAAGATGCTAATTTATTTACATTTCCTCTACAAAGAGATACAGAAATTTTAGATGCTCCATCTCCAGTTGCAATCGTGTCTAAATTACTTATGTCGCAGGCAATTATATCTAAAGTATTATGGTCTTGACATTTAAATCCTGTTCCGTCTTTGGACTTGCCTCTAATTCTTAAATATTGTAGCCTTATATTACTGTTATGATATAAAGCTACCCCTCCTACATCTTCAATTTCTAAACAACCTAATTTGTTTATTTGCTCAGAAGTTACCTCTGAGGCGTTTATATCACTAATTCTTACATTCTCTGCGGATGCAAGAAATATTCTGCAATTCGTGTCCTCTATTACACTTCCCTCTTTTAGTTGTAATAGTGCATCGTCCCCGAATTCAATATAGAATACAGTTCCGTAAAAGTCTTGAAATACTATTTTTTCTCTTATTCGTACTCCTGCTTCCAGATGTATAGTAATTGCATTAAAGAACATGCATCCATCTTGTTTAATAGTCCTCAATACAGTTTGAAGGCTATCTGCTTTGTTAGTTTCATCACGTCCTGAACCGTCTCCTGTAGCAATTTTACCAACATAATAATCTTTAGTCCATCCTTGTTGTCTATCTATTATTTGTGCACTCGGATAATGGTTTAGTTTGCCGTCCACTGTCAAATTAGCAAAGTGTGCACCTTGTGCCCCTATATCTGCTAACTCATTACCATCTTTATCAAGGATTCTAAATCCTTCTTCGTCCATTACAGTTCTACCAACTAAAGACTCATCTTGACTTTTATGATAAACTTGTATTCCGTCTTCATCAATTTGTATCGCACCTTCATTTATACGCACTTTACCATCGCTTGATACAGAGAATGTAATATCTCCGTTTCCGTCTGGCACAGTTATATTTCTAGCATCTATATAAGTTCCTTTAAGTTTACCTGCATTAATTACATCTGCATTTAAAGAACCTATAAGAGCGCTTTCTATTGCTGCTTCTTGAAAATATTCTGCAGCATCACTTATTTTTGTAGTTGTTGCACTAACTTCTTCTGAAAAGTCTGTAGCATTTCCATAAGTATTTATAGCTCTTACTTTGTAGTACCAAGTTTGTGCGCACTCAACCTCATGTAAAAATGCACTTGCTTGACCTTTAAAAATTAAGTCGAAAGCATTAGGTGTAAATCCTTGCTCTTGGCTTGCATATACCTCATAAGAATAATAAGGTTTATTTTCATATTGCCAACTAAGAGAAATAGTTTTAAATCCAGCTCTATCTATAGTTACAACAGGCACTATTGGTAATGTATTAGGATAATCTTTTTTATTATTTTTATTTATAAGATCTTTTACTTCATCTTTTGTTACTGTACTGTTATTAGATTTATTTATAATACTTCCTAACGTTGTTTTTGGATAACCTAGTTCTATAGATATATATTTTTCTGTTAATACGTTATAAGTTGTTTTTATAACTTTAGCTTGGTCTCTTATACCATACATGCTATTAAAAATATATATACTGTCATCCATCCCTATATGCTCTAATTCGGCTAGCCCATCTGCCTTGTATTCTTCCGTCTGACTAAGAGGTTGAAATTCTATTTTATAAGTCATTTTAGGAATGTCACAACTGTTATCGCTAAAATATTTTTCAGCTAGATTTTTTAATTTTTCTTTTGTCGGAGTTTCATCTTCATCAAATTTATCCGTAAAATTTAACCATTGGCTTTTAATAATATCTTCTTCTACATATCTAGGGGATTTTACTCCTATTTCATCTAAATATATAGTTTTTTCAACTTCATTTTCTGTATAAGTAGCATAAGGTTTTATAATATTTACTATTTCTGAGTAATCTTCTTCTAATGCAAATCCCGTTATATTTTTTTTATAAGCTATTAATACATTGTTATCTTTACCCCTTCTATTAAGTATAGAAATTGTAAAGTTATCTCTTAATAATTTAGGACCATTACCGTAAGTATCTATCAAACTCCCTCTTGTACCAGCTATAGCAGATAAGCAATCTGTTTTTCTATCCATGTTGTAGTTTCCAAGCATTTCTATATCGCTTACAATGCTAAATCTACTATCAGCATCGGAGTTTTCTAGCATGTAATTTCCTGCTCTTTCACATGTTGCATTTGTTTTACTTACATCTTCATTTAAAGAGTTTTTAGCTAAATCAAAACTTATATGTTTCGCATATACTGTCACTTGGCCATTTATAGTTTTACTTATGTTATCTATTCTGAATAACTGTCCCTTTAGAGTATCCGATGCGTGAGCCTTTATAAGATTATCCTTTATAAGAGCATTAAAAAAAGAGCCTGTAACTGGATATACAAGCGTTAACTCAAAATCTCCGTTAGACTCTTCTTCGACTTGGCAAGATATAGCATCTACCAGTAATCCTAGACCGTTGCTCTCGTATGTTGTAAAATTATTATCAAAAATTCTTGGTATCACTATATCACCGCCAATCTGTATTTTATTATTATTTTAGTAAAACTTGCTCCACTTCCTAAGGACCAAGTTATATTATTATTACCTTCTTCTAATATTGGAAAATCACTATACATTTTTTGATTCGCATTTACTGTTTTTCCAAGCAAATTAACAGTAGTTGCATTCATTTTCTCGCAATCAATCTTTATATTTCCTTCTAAATCTTTTAAGATAATTTCCTGGTTATTTATATTAATAGTTATGTCTCCAGTGGCATACACCTCTATTACAGGTTTAGTTTTATATTCTGTATTTTTTACTATAGTATTTTTAATAGTTATCTCTACTGTTTTTTCACTGTTAGTTATTCTATAAGGCTTGCATCTAAATTGTGCCTGAAATAACCCGAAATTTTCGATTGCTTCTTCTATATCAATATCAGAGTTATAAGTTCCGAGCAAGTAATAGTCTTTATCTTCGCTTAATTGTATTTTTCTATTTGTTCCATTAAGGAGAAATTTCTTTGCTCTCCTTGCTAATGCTGGAGTAGTTTCAATCTCGTCATGCTCGTTTACAAGTACACAACTTAATTTTAATATAAAATCTTCATATCCATTGTCTACTGTTAACGCTCCGTCTCTTCCTTCTATTTCAACAAACTCTAACTTTTTAGATGGTGCAGAAAGGATATTACTTTCATACACCTTTATTCCGTAATCTGTACTAGGTTTGTCGTCCAAATATAAAACTATTGGATCTCTGTATTCTATAAATTCCATTTCTACACCCCCTTATACTGTTAATACGTTTTTTCTTTTTAAATAAAACGCTAAATCATTCGCTAGAGTTTCTATGTCCTTATCATCGTTTATAGTTAAGTTTTCTATATGTAATAAGCTAGCAAATCTATTTGTGTTATTTTCTTGACTACTATTAGTTTGATTAGCTATCGCCATACTATCTGTTAAGCTCTTAGCAGTGTCAAATAAATTTGTAGTAGCAATATTACCATTCATTGTGTCAACTACATTACCTGCTAGTTTATCTGCTTTTGTCAATAAACTATCTTCTTCGTTGTCTATACCAACTCCTATACCTTCTACAATACCTTTACCGATTATATCTCTCATTATCTTAGAAGGTGAGTTAATTTTGAATGAGGATTTAAATCCTTTTACAATATTACTTGCAAAGTTACTAATTTGACTTCTTAACCAACTTCCAGCCCCACTAATACCTGACCATATACCTTTTACTATATTGCTACCTATACTTACCATTTTACTTGGAATGCTCTTAACTCCATTTACTATATTTGTTGTAAATGTTCTACCAGCTTGAGTAGCTTTTTGACCGAATTGAGATACAAAATTAGCAGCTTTACTTATTGCTTGAGACAATAAACTCCATACTTTACTTGGCAAGTTTTGTATTGCACTTATAACATTTTTTATAAAGTTTGAGCCAGCTTCACGTGCTTTTGATGCCATTTGTGAAGCCCAGTTAACTGCTTTGTTATAAGTTTGAGATAACCAGCTTGCTACATTGCTCGGTAAATTTTGTATAAAACTAATCATATTATTAACAAAATTTGAGCCAGTCTCTTGTGCTTTTGATAACATGTTACTTCCCCAGCTAACTACATTGTTGTATGTATTTGTTAGCCATTGACCTATTCTAGAAGGCAACTGAGAGAACCATTGTCCTATAGACTCTATCCAAAGTGGTATATTAGTTGCAAAATAATTATATGTATTTACTACCCAACTTGTTATTGTTCCAAGTGCTAAACCTAATGCATATCCTATTCTAGAAGGCAATTCATTAAACCATTGTCCTATACCTGTTATAAGGTTTGTACACCATTGTATAAATGAATTATAAGTATTTGTAAACCAATTTGATATATTAGTTCCTACTTCAGACAATTTATCGACTATTACTTGTCCTATACCCATAAATATTTCTGATATAAAGTTCCATAAATCTGATAGTATAGTCATTATATTATTGCCTAAATTAGAAAATAAGTTTTGTACACCTTGCAAAGCCCCTTGCCAGTCTCCAGTAAAAATACTAATCATAATAGATATTGAATCTCTTATATAGTCTACTATCAAACTGAAAGTATCTTCTATTGTTCCGTATAAATCTGTAAAAGCATCGCCAAAATAACCATTAACACTATAACCCCAATTTATTATAGGATCTAATAATGTTGCTAATCCGTTACTAAAAGCATCTTTCAATGCATTTGTTCCATCTAATAAAGATTTTCTTAAACTCACTATTATATTTTGAAAATCTTTTTGTAATTGTTTCCCTAGCTTTTGAACATCTTCTGATAATTTACCGAAGTTGCCACTAAATAGGTCTCCTAGTAATGTTTTTATTCCACCAACTAAGTCACCCAAAAAAGTTTTTATTCCATTAAATACATTCATAATAGAATTAAAAGCAGCTTGAACACTTGCTGGAGCTTTGCCAACTGCTTCAACTATGTTATCCCATAGATTAAGCCAGAAATTTCTAAAACTTTCACAGTTATTCCAAAGATATATAAATCCAGCAACTAATGCTGCTATTGCTGCTATTACTATAGTTATTGGATTAGCTAGCATAAATGCCCATAATGATTGTATAGCCGGTATTACCGAACCTATAATCACATTTCTTAAACTAGTAAATAGTCCTGATACTCTACTTATCGCACTACTTAACACACTAGACCCAGTCATCAATGCCCTCAGCTCTATTAAGTTTCCTATTGCACTTGCTAAAGAGCCTAGAATTAATAATAATGGCCCTATAGCTGCAACTACTAATCCTACTGTGACTATAGTTGTTTTAACACCGCTATTAAGTCCATTAAACCAAGTTAAAGCGCCTTGTAACACACTTACTAATCCTTTTATCATTGGCAATAATGCTTCACCAATAGATATTGCAGCACCTTCTAAAGCTGATTTTAATGCAGTTATTTGACCATTAAGGTTATCATTCATAACTTCGGCCATTTTTTCAGCACTACCACCACAATTTTCTAGTTGATCTGCATATCCAGCAACTTTATCACTACCTTCATTAAGTAATATACCCATAGCTTTGATTGAGTCTGCTGTAAATGTAGAAGATAAAGCAGCTTGTCTTTCAGACTCACTCATTCCGTTTGTTGCTTTTTCAACTCCTTTGATAATTTCAGTCATATCAAGGAAGTTACCTTTACTGTCAGTAATTTGAACTTTTGTTTTACCTATTTGAATGCATCCATCTTTCATTGCATTACCCATGTCCCTAAATACTGCAGATAATGCTGTACCAGCTGGAGCACCTTTTAGCATTTCATTAGATAAAGCCATTAGCACTGCATTAGTTTGTGTTAAATCTTGACCAAATCCATTAGCATTAACACCGCAGTTACTCATTGCTTCTGTTAATTGGTCTGCTGATGTATTTGCATTGGCTTGTGCATATGCAAATTGGTCTGCTGCCATTCCCGCATCACTTGCTTGCATCCCAAATGCACTTAAAATATCAGTCACCGCGTCGCTGGCATTTGCTAAATCCATACCCGATGCAGCAGCAAGGTTTAATACCCCTGGAAGTGCATCCATTGATTGTTGAGTGTCCCAGCCTGCAAGTGCCATGTCGATTGTGATTATCGTCAAGTTCTTTATCTTGACCTCTGGAGGTTTCCCTCATTTTCATCGGTATGTTATTTCATACCCAGCCTAGAGTACACTTTTACCACTTGTATTCGTTTTTCATAACACAAGGCTTACTGGTAGAGGACACTCTTGGAAAAGTTATATTCTTTTTACTGTCTCAAATAAAAAGTTTCATCTTCCACTCGTTACAATACTTATAGATGTTACTCATATAAGTTATCTCGGTATTAGGACACTACACCCTTTACCGATTTTGCCCTCTCATTCACTATGACCTACTTGTAAGCTTTCGTCATAGTCGCCACAACTTTATTACTAAGTGTATTAGTGTAATAAAATTCTTTTTAGCCTAAAGCATCTGCACATTCTGAGGCGCTGAACTGAGTAGTAGCTCCCATTTCTTTTGCTAAATCAGATAATTGTTGTAATTCACTACCTGTTGCACCAGATAAAGCCTGTACATTACTCATACTACTTTCAAAATCAGCAGCAGTTTTTACCGAAGCAGCCCCAATGCCGACTAATGGTAATGTTACATGTGTGGTTAATGTAGAACCCGCACTTGTAAGCATAGAACCTGCAGCTTGAAACCTACTCCCCATACTTTGCGAACTGTCAGCTAATGTTTGCATTTGTTGTCTAGCTGTAGTATAACTATTAGTCCATCTGCTAGAATCTAGCTCTAAATACCCTATAGCTGACCCTAAATTCAAACTCATTATTTACCTCCTTTCAATGCTTCTTTTCGAAGGAAATCATTTAGATAATACTTATTTTTATCTTCACTTACTTCATCAAAGAAATGAGGTTTCTTCTTATTTTCCATTTGATTGATTATGTAATAGCAAGCTTCATCAAAACAAAAAGCCACATATTCGTCTTTTATCCTTAAAATTTCACTAGGCAATCTATTGAATTTCAGCGCTTGGTTGATTATTCGCAATACGTTCTTGCTCTTTACGAAAGTTTTTTAATCCTTCAACCCCACTTTGGAAATACATCATTATTGCTGTTTTCATTTCTTGAGTCAGAGTCACATTTATTTCATCCAACTGTTTCATTGTCGGATTTACTAAAGATGCTTTAGCTAAAATATCCATTAATTGCCCTAACTGTATAAAAGCATCTCCGTTATTTTCCAATACTTTACTAGCTAGTTTATTTTTGCCGTTAAATAGCTTAGTTACTTCTGTTAAAAGGGTATTAGGTATTTTACCTTCAACTGCTAAAGCCATCACATCTGGTCTTTTTAGCTCTGCTATAAACTCTGTTCCATCTTCAAATTTTCCTAAATTAACTATATCGGTTTGTTTTACTTTTTTTAACTGTTCTAAACTTGTTACTTCTAAACTTGTTACTTGTAAATTTTCCATTATCTATTTCCTTTCATAATAAAAGCCCTCCTAAAGTTAATTAGGAAGGCTAAAATCTATTTGTTATATTTTATTATACAGCAGTTGTCGGTAATGCATCTACTAAAGAAGCTGTATAAGGCGCTGCATTTTTAGCTGGTCTAGATTTTATTACATATTCATTAGTGTAATATTCCCCATCTTTAAACGTAAAAGGTACGCTAGTTCCCTCACAACTTGGATAAGATACTTTTATATATTTTCCAGTATCTCCATCTGTTGATACTTCGCAAGTATATATATTGCATGTAAATTTCTTTTTAGTTGCTTTTGTCCCTATTGTTGGAGGTGTATATGTGAATTTACCACCTTCCCCTGGTGTTAACGTACCACCTTGGAATAACTCCAATAATTCAGGACACATAAGATTATCTGTAAATGTTAAATCGTGTCCTAATAATGTATCTTCTGCTTTTCTATTCGCATATAATACATTTTTTATTTTTAAAGTTTGTTCATCGCCTTCGTCTAGCACTTCTTCTATCCCTACTTCTGAAGCAGTTTCAAATGTATAACTTTTTTCATCTTCTGTAACTATTTCTACACATGCCACATCTGAAAGTGCATGTTGGTTAAGTGTTACCTCTGTTGCCATTATCTCAACCTCCTTTGTACATATCTGTAATACGTAAGCTTAGTATAATAAGCTTTCATATCGTTATCTATTTCAATAGCATATTTATCATAATCTTTTCTTAATTTGCCAAATTTAGTTACTGTATCTTCAACTCGTTTTATATATCCACCAACCTTGGAATACTCGTTAAACGGATAAAATACCCACAACTCTATGCTCTCTTTTTTTAGATTTTTACTTGTTGTATCCTCTATCCCAGCGTTATAAAAAAGTACAAATGGAGTAGTACAAATTTTATCTTGTTGCCCTAAAGAAAATACAGTTAGTCCAGCAGTTTTAAGAAATTTATATAAATCCTTAAACATTAGATCACCTACTTAATAATACAGTTAATCCAGCCATTATTTGTGGACCTACATGTTCGATAGCTGGCATTATAATTGGATAAGGATTTGTACCTGGATGATTAACTTTTTTAACAGGATGACTAGCGCCTTGCCAATACAACCAAGGGCTTCCTGTTATAGTATGCGGTGATGTTCCTTTTTCTAGATATATCCCATAGTCAACTCCATGTGATAGTGCTATTACTATTTTATTGCCTCGCCATTCCCAGTCAGCGCTAAGTCTATTTCTAGCATCGTGTGTATGGTCTTTCCATGGTTTATTTTGCCTAGCATAGTTTTGTAGTTTTATTGCACTACTAGAAGCATAAGCACTCATACTAGCTTTAAATCTAGCTGGTTGAGCTGACAAGTTTCCCAAAATTTGACTAGCATCAAAATTAAATCCACTACTCAACGTAACTCACCTCTTGAAGCTTCATATCCATATAAATATCCATTTTATTTATGTTTCCAAGGTCCTTAATTTGATATTTATAGCCTTCTATATAGATGTAATCATCTTTTTGTATGAGCTTAGCAGTCTCATCATAAGCAATTAGAAAATATAAACCTTTATCAGTCTTTACCTCTCCTTTATCTTGCAAGGATATAGAAAGATTACTACCTTCATGATATAAGCCTTCTAGCTCGCATACTAATTCAAGTAAATCTGACTTTTCTCCAAAGTCATTGATATAAGCTCGCTTAACTACCGCTTGCGAAGGAAGTTTTTTTATTGCTTTTTTAACTTTAGCTTTAATTTTATCTTTATTTATCATAATATCTTACTTCCATTCGGTCTGTATTTTTTTGCAAGTCTTAGCCAATATTCTTTATTGTTAGGCAAGCTTAATCCTCCTGGTAATGCAATGCTGTCATCTTCTGCTTTAGCTAGAAAACATTCGTAGGCCGTTTTATTTATGTCAAAATTATTTTTTTCTGCATAAAACCTTAACTGCTCATCACTAAAAAAAGGAGAATCGTTCTCCCTTAGAATTAGTTTTAGTTTTTCTATATCAGACATTTAAATCACGTCCTATTATTTTTTAAATTTAGCAAGTACTATTTTAGCATCGTTAGTTTTAGCTACTCCATAGTATTTAGCAGTTGTTAAATCATGTATTTGTTTTTTAGGGAACCATTCATGATCTAAAGAAGTATCTTTTTTAAGGAAGATTGTTATTGCTGGTAATTCATCTTCTGTATATTCTGTTTCAGGACTATCTGGCTCCATTTTTAATATTGGATTTAAATAGTATTGGTTAGCTGCTGCCACTGCATTAACTTTATCACCTACTTTTAAAGTAGAACCATCTAAAGTTTTCTTTTTATATTCCGCTAAGTTACTTGATGATATTTCAACTGTACCGCTATCATTTTTTTCTGCTTGAACTAACATAACTTTTTTAGATTTTTTGACCCAGCAACCAGCTATTTTACCTATAGCTCCGTTTACTGCTACTCCAGCAGTGAATTTATCAGCTGATAAGAAGTTAGAATCCTTTAGCAATGTTGCTTCTTGTTTTGGATGTATAAACATAACCTTTTCTATTCCATCTTCTTCATCTTCGAATTGTGTTACTGCATCAACTATACCACTGTAAGATATTACAGCTAATGTACCCCCAGTTACTCTATTAGTTCCAGTATAAGCAGCATCTAATACATCATTGTCAACTTTTTGTGCTATAGATTTTGCTAATTGTGTTTCAGCTTGTGCTACTGGATTACCTAATCCACTATTAATAGATTCTTGAGTTATAGATACAGCTTTCATAGCTTTTTTTATTGTAAAAGTAGTTGACCCAGCTTTTAATCCCACTGTTCCCACTTCTTCACCTTCAGCTACATCTTCTGCATCTCCTATGTATTCCCAACTTGGTGTTGTTTTTGTATCCCCTGGAACACCTTGTAATGTTGTATCAACTTTTGCATATGGTGTTATTTTACAAAGTGCTTCCACTTTTGCACCTATTACTGGTCCCATAACCTCTGGATTTATAATATCCGCTAATTTTGTTGTTGCCATATATCAATCATCTCCTATTCATTCATTAATCTGCTAAATTCTTCTTTATTGTTGTTGTAGAATTCAACTCTTTTACTATAAGGCATTTTTAATATGTCTGCCTTTGTTACTCCAGTACCTCCACCAACTCTTGGATGGTTACCTGCTCCGCCAGTATTTCCTGGTGCTGGATTTGATGTTTTGAACACTCCAGGCTCATTTTCTTGAAGTTGCTTCATAAAATCATCTGCTCCTAAGAAAGCATCGTTTTCTAATTTAAATTTTTTCTCTTTAAATTGGTTTAAAACTGCATTTCTTACTAAATTTGAAGAGAATTCATATTTATCTAAAAACTTATCAGCTTTATGGTCATATTCCTGTTGAGCTATTTTATCACTTAATGCTGTTGTATCTGTTTCGTATTTTGTTTTCCAGTCCTCAGCACTCTTTTTAATACCTTCTATATCCATATCCTTATAAGATTGTATTGTTGTATTAGCATCATCTAACAGTTGCTTTGTATCTTCGTATTTAGTTTTGTAAGCATCTCTATCTGTCTTGTGTTTTTCTATATCTTTTCCATTCTCTGACATGATTTTATTTATAACTTCATCTTCTAAGCCTAAATCTTTTAAAAAATCTCTTTTCATGTTTTACCTCCAAATTACGTTTTTTACGAGTTTACATCTCTTATTTTTTAGTAAATAGTTTATTCTTTTACGCCTACAAACTATAAAAAGGCATAAAAATAAGCCCTTTCGGACTTTTATTGTTTTTATTTAATTTTCTATTTATTTTTAAAGATATAAACTATCAAGGAACTTTTTGCAAGTACCTTAGAATTGATTTTAGAAGGTCGAATTATGTAAACCTATCTTAAACCTTTTCTATAATCTCTCATTTTATTTATTAATCTATTTTTCTTCGGTATTCCTTTTAAATTATTAATAAATTCTACAAATTCTTTATAAGTATCATCTGAAAAACAAATATATTCTCTTGACTTCCCGAATAAACTTTCTGATTTTCTTAGATATCTTTCTCTGTATGATATCTAGTATCCATTTATTTGCCTTCCTAACAACCTATTATATTTATTCCGTATGCTTTTGCTATTTCATATTCTATTTTACATCCTCTTGCTTTATCCCAACCTTCTCCGAGATATATCATATCTGCTTGGGATAATAATTGTATTGATTTACCTAAGTACCAAACTGGTATATGTTTATTAATTTCTCCAGAATAATCTTGTAAAAACGAATCTATAAATTCTATTTCTTCGTTTATTTTGGTTTCTATATCTTTTTTTATTTCACTTCTTTTTTCTAATATTTCTTCGTCTGTTAGTCCTCTCATTGGTTGACTTATGAATACTTTTTTCATTTATTATCCTCCTAACAACAATTTCTACATCTTATAAAATTCGGCTTTCTGTTTATTACTTGAGATTTCAACTTGAAAGCTTTTCTCCATTCTTGTTTGATTTCTTTGTTAGCTTTAGTTCTTATTTGATTATTTATAGAATTTGCATCTAAAAACTCTGTAATTTGATTAATAAGTTTGTTAATTTCTCTAGCAAATTTTATCAAGCTATCTTGGACTTCTTCTCTATATCCTAATACAGTTAAGTATTCTTTTAGTTTTTCTTCACACAGTTCCATTATTTATACCTCCCATGCTTCAAACCATTTATCAAGTTTTTCATTTTTACCACCATTAGCCCAGTCTTTTAACTCTCTAGCTATATCTTCTAAATCATCTTCTATAACTGGTAATAGTGTACACCTACCTAATATGTGGTCTAAAGGTACTTTATTTTTATCAAATTTCTTTCCATTACGTTTTTTACATACATCACATACACTATCGTCTGTTCCACTTAACCATTCTATCTTTTCTACATATGGATTATGCTTAGCACTTTGCCTTGTTGCTTCTTGGTATGCATGATTTATATATGTATTTGCTAGTCTATAACTATTAAATTCAACTTTATTTTTACTCTTAGGATGAATAGTAAACTTTTCGTATTCCTTTAAATAATCTGGATTACAATAAACCTCTAAGTCTTTAGCTATCTCTTTACTACCTTTCCCACTAATAAATCCATCTGTGAGTATATCGTTTATGTTCTTTACAGTTCTTTTATGATTGCTCCAAAGTCTTTCAGAAAGCTTTATGTTATCTCCATACATTTTCCCTGTAATAACATTGTCTAAAACTTGTTTATTCACTTTGCTAAACATATCTTCAAAGCTACTAGAAAGAGGTTTATATAAATCACTGTAAAACTCTACTTGGCTTTGTGTATAGCCTTCTACTGTGTTTACAATAGCCTTTTCTATGTCTTTATTAAGTCTTTTATTAAGCTTCTTATATTCTCTTTCTAAGTACTTAGCAGTTTGCCTTAGATAGTCATATGTCATCGCATCTGGATTAACTAGAGCTAATCTTTTAATTAGATTATTTGCTACTCTTTTATATGCTTTTTTTATTTCTCTAGTCATCTTTTTTTCAGTTTTATTCTTTTGTCTAAAAAAATTATTCAAATTATTCAACTAGATCACTCATTCCAGATACATAACTTTCTTCTAGCATTTCTCTTTCTAATGCTATTTGTTTTATTTCAGCATCGGCCACATCGTCTGTAACACCTTGCCATTTCTTAATAAATGTTTTTCTAGACATTGCTTGTGCATTTACCTGTTGCAAATCTAATGTCTTTTCCTCGTCCTCGTCTTCCTGTAAAGGATAGTTATTTTCTACTGTAACAGTGTAATCAAGCTGCGGTAATTTTGCTATTTGATATACTTCTGTAATTTCAAGTATTGCTCTTATTAGCCATTCTAAAGCAGGTCGCCATGCCATCATTTTTTCTTCGCATCTAGTAATAAGTTGCCAATACAATGCTTTCATGGTTTTGCCTGATGTCATCATGCCTTTTAACTCGTCATTGCTTAACATTGGAACGTTTAGCATTTCATACATATCAGACTTGATACGTTTTAGAGAGTTTTCTATTTTATCTCCATAACCAAAGTCTGTTGGTATTGTACCTAGTGTAGCTTGTTTATTTTCTGCTGTAGGGTCTGTCGGTACATCCCAATAAGCTCCAGGCTTTAGCTTGAAGTTTTCCGATGCCTCTGGGTCTATATCTACTCCATAGATTATCCTATCCATACCTTTTCTAAGTGTGTCTACATCTTCACTCGATAGCCTGTTGTATTGGATTTGATTGTCTAGTAGCTCTTTTACATCAGATTCTCCGAACGGGTCTCCACTTAATCCATCATTGATAATTACATAGCAAGGAATACCACTTAATTGTAAATCTACATCTACATTTATAGGTTCTATTAATATGCCATTACCATTATATATACCTTCGTTTAAAATACATCTTCCTTCTATCATTTCATACTTTTGCTTCCAAATACGTTGCTTATCTTTTTCAATTTCTTTGTTAGTTTGATAGAAGAATATTATCTTTTTAAGTTCGTTAGGATTTTCTTCGTCGCTTTCATATATAAACTCTAAACTAGGTAAAAACATTATTCTAATCTCTTTCGTATCTTGATTAGCATATAATTTAATAGCAGTTCTTTTACCTATAAAACAATCTCTAGCGCCTTTTATAAGTTTCTCTGAGAACAGATTATCTTTTAATATCTTATCTAAATAAAGATTTATTTGTTCAGCTTTATCTTTATCAGCATCGGTATCATTTTTAGGTTGAATGTATAACTCTGGAGTCTTGCCGAATAAAAATCTAGATTCTTCTTTTATAAGCTTCTTGATGATATTTGTTCTTTTTTCTGTCTGTGTATAGTCTTTTTCTTCTGACTTGTCTATAAAGTTTTCTCGACCTTCATATATGTCATACAGTCTTAGTATATCGTTCATTTCTTGTAATACTGCCGAGCCATATAATCCAGTAAGTTCAGCAGTAACAAACTCTTGATAACTATTAAGCATCTTATAACCTCCTTTCTATCTGCTGTGATAATGTCTTTTATAATCTGCTACCTCATAACCATCTAGTGCATACCAAATAGCACTAAAAGTATGAGGGTCTATATTAAATTCATCATATATATTTTCACCTTTTTCGTTTTGCTTATATGTTAGATCCTTTAATTCTTTTTTTACATTTACACATTTAGTTGAGCAATATATATGTTTAAATCTTTTTACTTTTTTAGTGTTTTGAAGCCTAGAACCTTGATATTTTTTAGCCGGTATCATTTTAAATCCTTCTTGTTGATAAAATCTAATAGTTTTAGGTTCAGCACTATCTGCTCTTATTAGTTCTCTATTTACTCTAAATTCATCTATTTCTTTAGCTGTCTTGTCATCTGTCATATGATTTTTATAATATTCCCAGTAAATATACAAATCTTTATTCACATCATCTATAGCAATTCTAATTAGTGCATTGTATGAAGTTTCAAATCCAAAGTCCATGCCAGATCTATGAAATCTAGAAGGTATAGAACCTACTTTAGCCATAACTAAATCATGGTCCATCATTTCAAATTGCGGCAATACTTTGGTTCCATTTATGCCAAATCTTCCTTGGCGAGCTACTCTATATAAATCCGGGTCATATTCTTTCATGTTATCAAGTTCTTTTATATAGTCCTCAGGTAGAAAATAATTATCGTCACAAATAGAATGATGATAATATGTATTATTAGTTTTTATAATCCTTTCGATATAAAGTTTTTCATCATCAAGTATTTTTTTATCATTCTCTTCATCAATAAAAAAATGCTTATAGGTCCAGTTAGCCTTTTCTATGGGATTTTCACTAAGTATAATGTGATTACTAAGTGTAGGATGTCTTAAACGCCCTAAAAGTTCTTTAAATCCTTCATATTTAACCTCGGAACATTCTTCAACCCATATAATAGATACTCCATTGATAGATTTTAATTTAGCTGGCTTATCCATACCTTTAAAAATTATCTTACTCCCATTAGGATACGTTACTTGCATTGGCGATGTCTTAAATTTAAGCATATCGTATATGCCCATATCCACTGCTACGTCTTGTAAAAGTGAAAAGCAGCTATCTCGTATAGTGTCATACACTTCTCTTACAACTAATGCCAATCTCTTTTCTTGCAATAATTTCAGATGCAGCTTTTGGGCCACATGATAACTTTTAGAACTACCATAACCGCCAACAAGAAAATAAAATTTATAGTTCCAATCTAAAACAAAATCTTCAAAGTGATCATTGCAAGTTATATTAATTTCCATTTTTTTCGCTTGCCTTATTTATTGTTATCGTTAAATTTCTATCCTTTGCTTCATGTTTGTCATATATGCCTAGATGTTTACCGAGCAAATCTAATGCTTTTAGCTTGTCGCATAATTTTATTTCCCTTTCTGTTATTTCACCATCTTCTGTTGGTATGTTTTTTATTTTTACACTTGCTATAGCTGCTAAATCATCTTCCTTTGCATCACTTTTTACTGTAGCTTCATCAAAATTTATGACATCTCCAGGATTTACAAATGCTATCTTTGCTAATTCCCTTAAAACTCTGTCTTGACTAATACCTGTCCTTCGACTTCTTTCAGCCATAGCTTTATCTATTTCATTTTTAACCATAACATTTGATAATAGCCTGCTACTTTGTTCTTGTGCAGTATTAGGAGAATATCCAGCCCTAATAGCCGCTTGAGTGGCATTAAGGTCTATCAAGTATTCTTCTACAAACTTCTTTTGTTTAGCTGTTAATTTAGCCATTAATACCACTCCTTTCTATATTTTTACACAGCAAAAAGAACCCCGAAGGGTTCTCTCTACAATAACTTAAGGGAAGATTTTAAATATGAAAATTTATAAATTAGTTATGCGGTTGCATAATTAATATCTTTTTTAAGAGGGAATTATTAGCAGGCTTCTAGGGAAATACTTTAAAGAAATAAGGGATTTTTTAGTTTCCCATACTATAAATATACTATAGTTTTCCGTATAAAAAAGGAATTTTTACGGAACTTTTGCGGAACTTTTACGGTAAATTTGTAATTATATAAGCGTTTTTATTCTGTTAATAATATCATTCCTCATAGCTCTGCATTTTTTATCCGAATAACCTATTTCCTCTCCTACATCTAACCAACTTGGTGCTTTTTTTCTATTTGAGAAATATCTAAAGCTAACTAATCTTTTTTCTTCTTCCTTTAGTAGTTCTAATGCATTTTCTATTTTTCTAATCTGTCTTTCTTTTTTATTTATTTTACTCTCTAGATCTTTTATCTGTCTTTCTTTGGCTAATACTTCACTCTCTACTGTATTACTTATGTTGTATGTTTCTCCTGTTCTTTCGTCAGCATAGCTAATAGCTTTGCATCCCTTATAGTCTATTTCTAAATACTCTAAGTCTATTTTAAGGCTGTTTAGTTCGATTTTTGTGCTATTGTAGTTATATAGTTTTCCTTCTGCGTCGGAAAATGTTTTATCTATTGTTTTAGCCATTCGATTATCCCCCTATATTATATTATTTGCAATCCTTACCTTCTGGGCAATATCCAAGTTTCTTACATTGTGACACTAGATAAGGTTTGTAACGTGGTTCTACTTCTACAACTTGTCTTACCATTTCTTTTACTATTGTTCTAATTGGAAGCTCTGCTCTATTGCAAAGTCTAACATTAGCAAGATGAATTAATCCTTCTAAATTTACTGCAAAACTACATTTTGTACTTATTCCTATTGGTAGTATTGTTCTGGCTATTTCGTTAGCCTGTTCATTATTACAGCCTTCAGCTTTCATATTATTTTGAAAATAATCATAATTAGCTTGTACCTGAGCTTCATAATTGTGTAAAGCATTTGAGAAATATATATCGTTTGCTATTTCCGGTGCTGCATATAGACTTACTTTTCCTTCTTTGTTGCAATATCTAAGAGATTGCACGTTTTTTACTACTCCTTGTTCATGGCGAACCAACTGATCAATTAGGCTGCGAGGTACATTTTCTAATTCAAATACCATATATAAGTGTCTACTTCCACTTAGATGTCCACTTTCTAAGCAATGTTCTCCTACTTTTTCTGCTTTTTCTTTTGGAGTATCATAACACACTTTACTAAATTCTCCATGTCTTTTTACAAAGTTTTTTACTTCTTCTGGATTTTTTAACTCTACTTTAAAATCATTTATTGTAAACATATTATCCCCCTTATACAAATAATCTACTAGCTATCCATAATCCTATTACAACTAGAATAATTATATCTCCTATTACTCTATCCATTTCTCCTCCTAGTGGTTTACTTCCCATTCTTCTGGAATAGCTACCTCTTGGCAACTATATCCTAATACCTTAGATATTGGGCAACCTTCACAGTCGTCTTGTTTAGTACATTCTCTTTTTAATATTTCTAGTGCTTGTTTTATTTTTTCTTCCATTATTTTTCCTCCAATTCTCTTTCTACTTCTTCTATTGCTTTTATCACAGAAGCTAGAGGACTTGTCCCCTTAGCTTCCATTATTTCTTTTGCTCTATTTACTATCTCATTCACTTTGCTTAATATCATTTCAACCTCCTTTAGAAGAAACTAAGTTGTTCATAAGATTGTATTTTTCTTTGCTTACTCTCTTCTATCCACTCAATACAAGTTTTATAACTAATTATCTTATCTTGTATTTTCCCATCTTTTTTATATATAATTTTAATGCCTTTATTTTTTGAATTTAATCCTAAAAAGCAATTTAGATTTTTATTTGCTTCATAACATCCATAACGCGATGTAGAGAATTCTTGTTTAAAGAAATCTATTTTATTTTCTTTCCCTTTTATTTTGTCTAAATCATCTTCAAATCCACTATAAATACATCGGTACTCTTGTAAAAATCCCTGTTTTACAAATTCAGGTATAGTATTCATACTTTTCACCCCCTAGAAAAAACTTAATTGCTTATAACTAACTTGTCCTATTTCTTCTTTCTTAAATTGTTCTACTGGATCTAAATATTTTACTCTGCCACATTCATAACTGCATTTGTTATCGCAGTCTTTGCAGCATTGTCGTTTGCATATATTATTTAAATCCAGTTCTATATCACTTTCTATCTGTTCAAATAACATTAACTCTTTTACTGCGTCCATGCGTTCACAGCCTAGAGTTGTTAGGTTTTCGCATTCTTCCATATTACCACCTATGCTGTTATCCCTAATTCAAATAATTTATCTCTTGCTTTATCTAATCTTTTCCTGATTGTATTTTCGTTTGCTCCAATCATTTTTGCTATTTCATTATTCTTATAACCTTCTGCTTTTTTCGTTACAATTGTTTTTATATCTTTTATCTTTGTTTTTTCAAGCATTTCTAATAGATGCTCTTGTTCCTCTAGAGAAGAATACTCATCTCTCGTATCCATTAACCAATCGTTATATTCTAGTTCTTCACATCTTGGTACTTTGTTGTCGATTGATGCCTTACACTCAGCATCAACCTTTCTCTTTTGACATTTTTGTTTTGTTATATACGTAGATATTTCCCCATTTATGCATTTGTAGGCGAACGTTGAGAATGCAAACCCTTTACTTGCATCAAATTTATTTATCGCTTTTACCAGCCCTACAATTCCTTCTCCAATGTAATTTTCTCTATCTTCTTTTGTAATACTTTTGTTTCCGAATCTTTTGTTTATTATTGAGTGTACTAACGCTATATTATCTTCTGCTAATTTATTTTTTTCTTCTCTGTCCATTTCTTTTCCCCCTATTACATTTAATCTAAATCCCTAAGTATTTCTTGATAGTTTGTATTGCTTCTTCACAGCTATAACAAACCTTAACCTCATACCCTTGTTGCATCAAATCCCTAATCCATTTCTTTTGGTTGTCAGTACATTTATTGCGTCCTACCTTCATTTCAATGAATAGACCGTATTTTGGACTTCTAGGAATTGGTAAAAATAAATCTGGTACTCCAGCTTTTACTCCTTGTCTTTTTAAATTTGCAGCTTCCAGTTTATTTCTAGTTCCACCATTAGGACAATGATATAAAAGTTTTAACTCTGGATATCTTCCTTCTTGCCATTTTGCCCATTGTATTAGTGCTTTTTGTTCTTCTGCTTCTGTTGTTTTAGGTTTTTTAGGTTTATTTTTATCTGCTTTCTTAATCTCCTTGTAGGCTGTTAAATCGCTATATCCTTCTTTGTTTTTATTTGGCTGATATCTCTCCATTGTCTTCCCCCTCTATTTTCTTAATGGTGCTAACATAAGATATAATTTATGAATTAATTTTTCTTTGTCTGCTACTATTTTTGCTTCATCGTTTATCGCTGGTCCTCTTTTTTCCCTGCATGATATTCTTCTCTACAAGTATCACTACAAAATCTTTGTTTTGCTCTATTACTTGTATATTCTTTGCCACAATAATCGCATATTTTTTTATTAGCATTTTTTATGAAATTTATTTGCCATTCCTTTTTATATGGAATGTCTTGTCTTATAGCTGATGCTACAGCTCCAGCGTATATTTTCTTGCCATATACACGTGAAAGATACTTCGCTACTACATTTTGGCCTGTAAATTCTAATACTTCACCAGTTTTTATATTTTTTACTTCGATTATATTTTTTTCCATTACTATTCTCCCCTTCTCTTTACTTCTTTTGTTTCTAGTTCTTTTAAGTAGGCAGCTAGTTCCTCGGGACTTAATTTGTATTCTTTTATTTTGCTGCATTTTTTCTCGCTTTCATAATTACCTTTCAAGATTATCTCTCCAGCTTGTAAGAAAAATACACCACCGCTGTTACGTCTAGGGTCTATTTTTTGTACCTCTATCTTACTGGGTTTTTTAGATTCTCTTCTTAAACATCCGCAACTCTTAGTTGTCCCACTTTTTAGATTCCCTTCTATTACGACTGTTATATTTCCGCACTCACATTTGCATTTCCAGTATCTTCTGCTTTTTTCTACGTGATCTAGTTCTAATACAACTAATTTCCCATATATTTCACCTGTCAAATCTACAACTTTTGGTTCTCTAGTAAGGTTTATATTTTTTATGTATTTTCTTATAGTCCAATCACTTCTATTTAGCTCATTTGAGATAGCAAGTATTGAATAACCTTTGCTATGCAATTTTTTTATCTTTCTTATTTCAAGTTCAGAGATTCTTTTTGCCATCATTATCCCCCTTCTAGAGGCTTGTTTAAGCCCCTATAATATTTCTTAATCTGTAATTATTGCTACAATCCCTAGGAAACTCTATTACATTCCCTTGGCTCATTTCTATCAATCTGCTACCTATTGCTTCATCCCAATTCAATATTTCTTTTATACTTTTCTCAGTTGATATTATCATTGGCATTCCTTTTAGGTATCTAGTGTTTATTACCTTGTAAATATGCTTTAGGTCTGCTTGTGTCGGTTCACCCTTTAGGAAGTCATCTAAAAATAGGACTGGCGGATTGGTATATTTCTCTAGTTCTCTTATGTAATCTGTTTCGTCCATGCTTGTCTGTTTTAGGTCAGTTATCATTGTTAAGTATTCCTTATATACGCAACCCACATTGTTGTTAATTAGCTCTAACATTGTTGCTATTCCAAGATGTGTTTTCCCACTCCCCGGTTGCCCTGTTAATATAAGTCCTGAGCTTCTATTTTCTAAGAAATTCTCAATATATTGTTTAGCCTTGTATTTTGCCTCTATTTGCCATTTCTTGTCAGTTTTAAAGGAATTAATAGTCTTTTGTTTAAAAACCTCTGTAAGACCACTTCTATTCATTTTTTCGATGCTTTGCTTTTTACTAAGGCACTTACAAGGTATTGCTACCTCGTAACCGTCTTTGTCTATCTGGAATGTATAACCCTTATCTTCACATATAGGGCAGTCACAATGCGTTTCTTCTTCTACTTTGCAATTTTGTTTCATTCTGTCTAGTATTCTTATTAGATCTTGGTCCATATTAATTTGCACCCCATTCTTCTAATTTTCTTAGCATTTCTAATGCTTCTTCATCTAGCTCTTCATCATTAGATGTTTTAGGTCTGTCTAAAAAGTCAAATTTATGTGATTCATCTTGCTGTTTAGGTTTGTCTTGCTGTAGTTTGTATGCTTGTAATTGGTCGTATGTCGTTATATTTTTATTGGTCCAGTTGTTTATTATGCCTTTTAAATAACCTAGATTCGTTTTCCCTCTTTCAGTACATATTTCTAATGCACGTTTAAATAACTTGATATCTATCTCATTACTTATTCCTATAAGCCATTCTGATACTAATCCATTTATCATACCTATATTCTTTTCATATAAAGATGCAAACTCACCTACCGACTTACTGTTTTGTGTTTCATCTCTATCTCTAGGTCTATCTCTATCTCTATCTCTATCTCTATCTCTAATTATGGTGGAGATTTGACCGGACATTTGTCCATTTATTTCGGACACTTGTTGGGACATTTGTCCGACTGTTTGTCCTTTTTCTTCTAGTAACTGTTTCTTTTCTTCGTCAATTCTTCTTCTGTAATTTCTTTTTCTATCTGCTTCTGTAGAACTTTTCCCAATAAAGTCTTGAATATCTAACATGTAGATAGCTCCATTGTCTAATATTTCTACTAATCCTAATTGTTGAAATATATCAACTGCTTTCTCTACTACTGCTACTGGATGCCTAGTAATATTAGCAAGCATTGTTGGATTGTATGGTATTCTGTCGTTAAACATTAGCTTTCCTGTATTTTTTAGACTTCTAAGATAAAGTTTAAGGAGTATGTTTGAATATAAATAACCATCTGGCATACTTTCAAGCATTATCATTTCGTCCCTATCGAAAAAATTATCTACTAATTTTAGATAATAATATTTTTGATTGTCGCTCATTACCAAGCCTCCTTTTCTCTAGGAAGGGGATTTCTCCCCAACCTATGCTGTTTTTTCTGCTGCTTTTTCATATCCATTACAAACCATATCGTACTCCGGTTTGCTCAGGTCTTTTACTTCCTTATTGAATTTCTTCATAACTTGTTGTTTTACAAGGTCCTTATCTGCTCCAGCCTTACTAGCTATTGCATATAATCTGGCTAACTGCTTGTCCGATAATTTTCTAGAAGTATTATCTATTTGATTGTGTGATTTACTGCTATCCTCTTTACCATGCTTATTAGTTGCATCTGCATCTTTTACATCATCGATACAGAACATCCCATTTAATGCGTATTTTCTAGCATAACTTGAACAACTTCCAGTAACTTGTGCTAGATCCATACCTTTCTTATTTTCATCCTCTCTAGCTAAAGATTTATTTTCTAATACATCGCCTGTTTCTATGTCTATAAACTTGCAAGTTGCTTCTATGTAATATCTATCTCCTACTAATTTGATTTCATCTGTTAAAGTAACTGTTGCTTTTACTTGTTTTAACAGTGGTTTTAGACTTTCTAATATATCTTCACAGCTTCTATAACTGTAGCCCCCAAACTTGTTAAATTGGCTTTTAGGTGCTTTTAACTCTGTTTGTATATCTAATAACTTCTTGTATATACTGTCTGCCATCAAAATTCACCCTCCTTTTCTCTCTCAAGTTCTTCTATATTAAGTCGTAAAGCATATAATAAACTGCTTTCGTAACTATCATGGTTCACTTGTCCTATTTTTTGATATGTTTTTATGTAGTGTCTTTTAAAATCTCCTATAGTCATTTCTTTTCTATTATTTAGAGCAAATTCCGCTCCTTCGATGAATCCTAATCTACCTTCTGGGTCACTAGTATTTCTGTATAGTCTAACTAGGAATAATCTTTGTTCTAATGTCTTTATATCAGATTGTTTAACTCCCTCTGCTTGTAAATTAAACTTCATATTTATCCCCTTTCGTGATATAATATAAGTACTTTATAATATGTATGGTTATGTTAGCTCCCTAGACTGGTACTCTAGAGAGCTTATTTTTTATTGAATTTTTATTGGTGTGTCATATCGTAAACTAAGTCTTGGTAATCTTGTTCCATTTTTGTAAATTCTTTTACATCTTCTAATGTCATTTCTTCTTGTTCTTCTGTTATTCTTCTAACTTGTAACATTGCTATGTATTCAAGAAAAGTCATATCTGGGTTTTCTTTTGCTGCTCTATCTAGGTATTCTGGTGTGCATATCATTGTCATTTATATCACCTCCTTGATTCCTTCGATATAGTTGTCTAGTAAGTCTGAAATGTCGTGTAGATTTGTTGCTACATTATAACCAGCACTTGTAAGCACTATATAATGTACTTTTTTGTTGTATTCTTCGATTGAAATTGTTAAAGCATAATAGCTTTCACCACTAACTTGTAAAGATAGGTCCATTCCTATTTTTGCAAATTCTAGATTATCGTTGATGTATTCTGCTTTAGCAAATAAACCTAAAGCTTTTACTCTAAACTCTTGATTTGTCATTTGTTATTCCCCCTTTATACAGCTTTCATATTTCTTCTTTTGCATTCCCCTAGTTGATAAAATATTTCTTCGTCTTTTCTGTCTTTAAATAACTTGTTGCATACGTTGTAGACTGCTTCTAAGTTCTCTCTAGAAGGTGTTAATGGACTTTTTACAGTTATCTTAACCCCTCCATTTTGATATATTTTTTCTTTCATATTGCACCCCCTAATAAAATATGTTGCCTAAAATTTGTCCTATTCGTGGATACTTCTCCACCAAGCCCCAAATACGAAGCCCAAGCTAAATATGATACTTACTATTATGTATTTTGCTAACATGATGCCTCCTATCTGCTGCCTCTTAATACATCTGCTACTTCTTCAACCTCTTTTCTAAAGAAATGTTCTGTTTTTTTGTATACTGCCATAATGATTACCCCCTTTGTATTATAAAATTGTATCTTCTAATAACATTTGTCTGTTAACTGCGTCTATAACTTCCTTGTAAACAGTTGGTGGCTTATAGGCTTCTATAACTTTTAAAGCATCGTCTAACTGGCAACGTTTTATAGCTTTATAACTTAATACATCAAACTCTCTTTTTAACTGATTCTGTGCATCTATATACATCTTTGTTCTAATAGATTTATCTTTATAAGCCAGGGCATTTTTACCACCCATTTCTTTTATCACTTTACCTCTTAATGCTTTCTGCAAGGTTTCACACTCTATGCTAAATAATGGTGCATTATTTTTAAAATCTTTTAGATCTTCTGTAACTGTTTTTACATCTTGTTCTATTTGCTGCTGTTTTTTATCTATTGCAAATATCGCTTGTAATTCTTTACTCATCCCAGCATACGGATTTATGTTTTTTATTTTTTCTTCCATTTTGTTGAATGCTTCTATATATTTAAGTTTCCAATTATCAGCTTTTGCCCCTGTAAACCCCATTACTACAAAACTAAAACCATCTCTAGTCATAAGATATTCTTTTGATTGTCTATTAGATTTATCAGTATAAGTAGTTCCGATGAAATATTTAGGTGAAGCCAAAATTGGATTAACCTCTATTTTATTTTCGATAGTTCTTAAAACTTTTGAATGTTCTTTCTCAAAATTATTAGCAACTTCTCTACTACTAACTACTGGTTGTCCTTCGTATTCTTTCACTTCTATACTTGCTACTAAGTTATTCATTTCTTTTATGTAATCCATGTTATTTAATCCTCCCTTAATTAATTATAAATTACTGCATACTTCTCTTGATTGAGTATCCTTTATGTGGACTTCGTGGCTAAAAAAAAGTTCTTCTATGCTGACGTCAAATAAATCAGCCATCGTCTTAGCTTCGGTTAATGTTATTTTTCTCCTTCCTGTTTCTTTATTTGCGTAACTTGTTTTAGTTACTCCTAATACTTTTGCTAAATCTTCTTGAGTGTAACCATATACATTTCTGTATATTTTTAAATTCATCAAGTTCATTCTTGCACCTCCTTGATTTAATTTATACTTTCATTATATATACGTTTCGTGTACTTGTCAACAGTATTTTCAAAAAAAGTTTTCGCGTTGTTATATTTTCTTGAAATAACAATTATTCGTATAATCAAATATGTTATAATTACTTTATAATTTAGAGGGAATAGTATTCATAAAGTAGAATATTATATAAGAAGGAAATGACTGGAAGGAATGAAAAATATGAGTAAAACACAAGGAGATATATTGAGGGAATTGCGACTGGAAAAAGATATTACGCAAGAAGATTTAGGCAAAGCCCTAAATGTGAGTAAACAGACTGTCAATAACTGGGAAAACAATAGAAGAAAATGTGATTCAGATACTCTATTTAAACTAGCAAAATTCTTTGATGTTACAGTTGATTATTTGCTAGGTATTAATGAAAATAAAAAACCTATTGAAGATCTAACAGAAAAGCAAAAACAAGCGCTTAGACTGGCAGACCAGCTATCTGATGAAGAATTTGATAACATAATAAGGCTTGTAATAAGCATGAAAAGAGGGACTTAATTCTAAGCCCCTCTTTTTTACACAGTTTTATTTTCTACTTGTTTTTGCATTTTTTTTATTATATCTTCTAATATTTCATCGTCTACTAATAATATCTCTTCTTTGTTTTTTAGTGATACACTCTTTTCTTCCAAATAGATTCCCCCTTAATGCAAACAAATGTTCTATTTTATTCTTTATATATATTATACACCAAGTTATAAGTTATATATATTATTTTTTCGAAATATTTATAATGTTATTATACTACTAAACATTAAGTCAAAAAAGTGTTTCAGAATATTTTACATGTATATAGGGGAAAAATTAATTTTTTATCAAATTATGTTGGAAAGTAATGCTATAAATATGGCTTTCTGCTACAATTTAAGAAAAAATATTAAGGGGTGATATTATGAAAAAGAAAGCAATTATTGCGGTATTAGTTATAGTAGTTTTAGTAATAATTATAGCTGGTATGCCTGGTTTTAAAGCTGGATTTAATGCGGGATTTAATGCAAAATAAAAAAGGAGAGTGGGGAGTTATGAAGAAAATATTAAGTATAATGCTATGTATTATTATGTGTGCTGGGTTTGTGGGTTGCTCCAGCAGTAGTTCATCTAGTGATAAAGGAGGATATACTATTTTACATGGTGAGTATCTAGAATCAAATGAAACAGATGATAACGGATTAGTTATAAAAGTTAAAATCAAACCTTCTACTACTAACAAGTTAACTATCGACCAAAATGGTTATAATGTAGAAGATCTTATAAAAAATCAAGGTTGCGATAAGTATGATAAAATAGATTACTGGGCTGTTGCAGATATGGATAATGGTAAAGAAGAAAAAGTCGTATCATTTACATTAGATAATAAAACTATCCAAGGCATAAAAGATGGTAACATAGTTGCTAATGAGATAGTAAATACATATGCAAATGATGTATATATACACCAAAGTTTAAAATAATAAATAATATAGATAAACATCAGGGCAGTTTTACCAGCTGCTCTTTTTAATTAGGAGGAAATAAGATGTATGCAATGTATTTAAGGAAAAGCCGTGCTGATGATAAGGATATTCCATTAGAAAAGGTTCTAAAAAATCATTACAATATGCTAACGGAATTGGCTGACAAGTTAAAAATACAGATAGAAGAAGAAAATGTATTTCGAGAAATAGAAACTGGAGATAGTATTTCTATCCGTCCAAAGATGCAGGACCTACTAGAAAAAGTATCTGAGGGATTATATGAAGGTGTTTTTTGCACTGAATTATCAAGGTTATGTAGAGGTAGTAAGATAGACCAAGAAATTGTATCTAGTACCTTTACTGCTGCGGAATGTAAAATAATTACACCAAGTAAGACTTATGACCTTGCAAATAATGAGTTCGATGAAGAAATGGTCGACTTCGGACTGTTCATGTCTAGAAGGGAATATAAAACTATCACGAAACGTATGCAACGAGGTCGTGAACAATCCGTAAAACAAGGTAAATACATAGGCTCTATTCTTCCTTATGGCTATAACAAGGAGAAATTAGAGGGAGAAAATGGCTTTAAACTTACAATCAACGAAGAAGAAGCACATATAGTAAAATTAATATTTAAATGGTTTCTGGAAGATAATATTGGTGCTAGCATAATAGCGAAAAGGCTTAATCAAGGAGGCTATCCTACTAGAAGTGGTCGTGTATGGAGTTACAACTCAGTAAAAAATATATTAACAAGCAATGTAGTAGCTGGATATCTCAAACATGGAGAAAGAAAATATAAGAAATATATAGATGCAAAAGGTAATGTAAAAAAATCTAGACCAGTAAATAAAGATGTTGAATATTATAAAGGACTGCATGAAGCAATTATACCTTTGCACAAATTTGAAAAGGTACAAGATATATTAAATTCTAGAAAGCAACATAAATCTAACTTTGATTTGCCACTTAGTAATCCACTTGCTGGGCTAATAAGATGCTCTGAATGTAATAGAATCATGGTAAAAAGAAGATGTTCTCAAGGTGATTTCTTATATTGTTCTACTACTGGATGTAAAAATATAGGTTCTTATCTAAATAGAGTTGAAGAACATATTTTACAAGCATTATCAAATATGTTATCTGATTATGAATATTATGTAGATAATTATGAGCAAGAAACGATAAAAGAAAAAAGAAATGTAGACAATGATCTAAAAAGAATTGAAAAAGAAATTGAGAAACTAAATAAGCAATTTGAAAAATGCTGTACATTTTTAGAACAAGATGTATATACTATAGAAGTTTATAAAGATAGGACCAGTAAAATAAAAGATAAAATCAAAATACTCTGTCTCTTATACACATCTCCGAGCCCACGAGACGCGTAGTAATCTC
>ERZ1027188.105-NODE-105-length-36913-cov-9.532666_pt1 | contig 36913 bp, 27 predicted proteins | sample MGYA00519273_ERZ1027188 | MGnify/ENA primary metagenome ERZ1027188 (study PRJEB26926, sample SAMN06164623) | human gut metagenome | biome: ENVO:00009003; feature: ENVO:2100002; material: ENVO:00002003 | host: Homo sapiens | place: USA | collected 2012 ... | reverse complement strand
CTAAGGCTCTATGCCTTGCATGACTGTCGCATCACTCGAAATGTCGGATGAACCAGTTTTATCTATCTTACCCAAAAGGTCACGCACTGCGTGACCAATTGAGCTGGACACATTGGAGAACATTGCTTACAGTGCAAAACGAAGAAGCGCGAAACTATTACATTACCGAATGTGCAGCAGAGAATTGGAGTACACGGCAGTTGGAACGCCAAATAAACACTATGTTCTACGAGCGGATGCTGGCAAGCCGTGACAAGGATAAGGTAAAGGCAGAGATACTGACTTCCGCTCCAAAGTCTTTGGCACCGCGGGAGATAATCCGCGACCCTTTCATACTTGAGTTCTTGGGCATCAAGCAAGGAGAGCATTTTCTCGAAGGCGATTTGGAACAGATGCTCATAAGCAAGTTGCAGCATTTCCTTTTGGAATTGGGGCGTGGCTATACTTTTGTTGCGCGGCAAAAACGTATCACTCTCGGTGACCAACATTTCTATATAGACCTTGTATTCTATAACATCCCGGCTCGTTGTTATGTTTTGATCGACCTGAAGATAGATACTCTCACACATCAGGATCTTGGGCAGATGCAGATGTATGTAAATTATTACACAAGGGAACTGATGAATCCCGGAGACAATCCGCCTGTAGGGATTGTTCTTTGCGCGGAGAAGAACGATGCGGTCGTAGAATATACATTGCCCAAGGATGAGAAACAGGTGTTTGCCGCCAAATACATGACTTATCTGCCGACAAGGGAAGAACTGAAACAATTGCTTTATGGCAGCGGTGAGGATTTATAATAAATGCATCTGTTGATAAACAATATATCCAAATGACACGGCCAAAAGCTACCGCCTCTTCTCACCTGTTGTCAATACCCAATCGAAATCCTTTGTCCAACGCCAGGCAGTGGTACGAGACAAGCCCGTCAGGTTTCGGATTTGTATATCGGATAAACCTATGCGCATGAGGTAGCACACCTGCATCTTCTTCTCTGTGAACGATTCCACATTCTTTAGCATCCTGTCCTTGAACAATGGGTATAGTTCATCAACGGCATTGTAGAGGCGTTTCCAGTCGGCTGGTTTCATATTCTTCTTTCCCATCGATGATTGCCTAATGTCGTATATTATATCCTCGGCTTTTCCCTCTAATTCGGACTGATGCAACAGGTTCATTAGAGTTTTGTTCTGCTCTATCTTGTCAGATAAGTGCCGTTCACTGTCTTCCAACGCCTTCCCTTTCTCAGCCAACTCGGCATTGACGCTACGGAGCTTCTCCTGTACATTGTCCAGTTCTTCCGTTGATTTGTCCAATGACGCCCTTGACTTTATGAGTTCCTGCTCTTTACTGGCAATATCTTTACGGAGCTGTCTATCGTTCTCAGAGACACGTTGCAGCTCCGAGGAAAGGGCGACTATTTCTTGTAGATGCCTATTCCGTCTCCTTATATAAATAATATACCCGAAACTCGACAAAAGCACTATGACAAAGGACACAACAACAAGTATATTCCTATACCTCTCCTTTTCATCCCTTAAGTCCTGTTCTTTCTTTTGGTCTAAATGATACTGATATCTATTGTTTACTGTTGCCGCCTGCTCCTGCCGTTTGCCGAAATCCAGAGAATCACTTAGTTGCATATATTTTCCGGCATACAGGCTCGTATTATGAACATCTCCTATCTTACTATACATAGTACAAAGAATCTTCACGGCATCATACATATTATATATATCCCTTTTTTCATCAAGGACATGCTTACAATAAAATGCGGCAGAATCCAGCTTATTAGAAGACGCATAATACTGGGCGAACGCTATACAATAGAAAGCATCATAATCCTCCAACGGATTGATTTTTATTAAAGATAGGCACTTTTTTGCCTTTGCCAATTCACCCAAGTCTGAATAACCGCATAATAACCGCACCATTGGATCTTGATACTTAGAAATATCGCTTGAGCGGACTATATGCACATAAGCTGTGTCAAAAGCATTTTTTGCTTGTTGAAAACTATCCAAAGCAAGATAAGAAGTTCCAATATGCATATATGATATAATACAATCTCCTCCTATTTTTTTACTCACATCAAGTTCTTTTTTAGCCATATCTACAGCTTCTCTATAATTTTGGACTCTGTAATGCAAATAATTAAGATTTGAATACGTATTACGCAACATCATTGAATCGCAATCCATATTATCTGCAGCATAATCTAAAGACTTAAAATAAGACTCCAACGCACGTGGTGTATCCTGTAAATCACGGTAAACACTGCCTGCATAGTAGTACACTTCCTGTTTATCAGACATTGTTCCCTCGTCCTCGAAATACTTTACCAGCTTTTTAATTACTATATCCGATTTGTGCATATTGTAGGCTTTATCGTTCAGCCGTATCCGCAGCAGATTGTATTTAGCCTTAGCGTAATCCCCATATTCCCTGATTTCCAATTCCAAAGAGTCGAGCATCACAAGAGCCTTCTGTGGGTCTTCATTTCCAATGTCTTTTATTTGTTCCAGCTCATTTAATATTTTTCCTTTTGAGCAAGCAACCAATATAAGCATAAAGAATGCGAATATGCTTCGAAATAAAATCTTTCTCATGTCTAATAATTATAATTTGAAGCAAAATTAAGGAAAAAGCATGAAAAATCAAAGACTTCAAGCGCATTTTTTGTTTCATCGTGTTTCACAATACTTTCTTTATACACCTCACAGAACCAAATTTTACATATTTCCTCCAAGATGTTAATTATCTGATATATAGCGTTTTATCACAAAGGAAACGGAGAAGTATTTTTTTTTAACATACACCTGAAACACAATGAAACAAGAAATATTTCTCTGAATAGATATTAGTTCTTACTTTTGCTACAGAAACTTAAACATCAAAATTATATTAAAATCTATTTTGTATTATGAATAATATGCGTGAAAGTAATTTATTTAATCGTATGATTAATATCGGTATTATTAATTGCATAAAGAGGTGTGTTTTCATCTTCTTTATCTGTAATCCGCTCATAGCCCTTAGCCAGACAAGTTTTACAATGAGCCAAGACCTGGGACACTATTATATCAATACTGCGGTTAACGGTCATGATAACGTGAAAATACTTGTAGCGTCCAGGTTGCGAGGAATACTCATCAATGAAAATGACTATAAGACATTGTTTGTTGATTCTTTATACAAAACGGTTAAGTCAACCTATTCAGAGTTTAAACATTCCAAAGGAAAACTTTCCATTATAAAAATCAAATATGGAAAAGTCTTAATTGGAGATTTAAGTTATACGGGGAATATATATGTTGTAGACAGCACCTACAGTAAGATAGGTGTTCCTATACACCGTCTTAAAAATGAGAAGGATTCGACTGCTTATATGGCGCGACTCAATTTTGGCAAAAGGACATTGGACTTTGTCGGGCAAGATACAATTGAAGCAATCAAGATGCATGAGTTCAAGATGATAGAATCATCTCCCGAGCCGGTCATTGAAACGACATTATACCTAACAGACGACAATGGGAAAAGTGGCAATATCAAGGGAAATTTCATTTTTGACCTTGGCAATGCTTCACCTTTGTATCTTTGTACCAAGAATCCATCCACGAGAAGTTTCATAAAAGGAAATGGCTTCAAGGTATCTCCCGCCACAGACAAGTCTGGTAAAAATGTCGGACGTGGGATATATGCCGGTTATTGCAAGGTTGGTGAAAACGCAATAAGACACGTCACAGTAGGATTAACTAATATGTCTGACGCTATCGGATATATAGGTCCTTCATTCTTTAAGAAAGACTATGTGATTATTGACACAAAGAACAATATCATTTATTACGAATAAGTTCGACTTACAATGCAAATTATGGCAATATGAAAAATAATTTCAAATTATATTGTATTCCGTCTATTACACGCCAAAGTCATAGCTTATGGGGAAACAGTTTTTACTATTTGTATACACGCTCATATCAGCGACTATAAACGCCGGGACAATAAGCGGAAGAGTCGTAGACGAGAACGCACAGCCTATGGAATTTGTAAACGTAGTATTGCTGAGCCACAACGACTCTGCATTCGTGCAGGGAGCCGTGACAAAAGATGATGGGACGTTTACTATCTGCACAGACAAGAATGAAGGGTTGCTGAAAGTGTCATTCGTAGGATATATAATTAAGTATGTTGATGCACGACAGGGAGACATTGGTGACATCCAAATGCAGCCAGACGGCTATGCACTAAAAGAGGTGATCGTGAAAGGCTACCACCCTGTCATCAGAAAAGAACACGGTAAAACCATCCTTGACATCAGGCAGATACCAAGAGTGGAGACAATGAAGGCGATGGACGTTATGAAGTTCGCTCCGGGCGTAATCGTAACAGCGGCGGGGGAAATACGAATGACGGGAATGGCTGCGACGGTACTCGTAAACGGAAGGAGATTGTCTGGCGAAGAATTGTCGGCGTACCTCAAAAGTCTGAAAGCTATGGATGTGGAGAAAATAGAGGTAATGCAGAACCACGGGGGAATGAACGATGCAGACATCTCCGGAGGAGTTGTCAATATCGTCACAAAACGGAACATGACAGGATTCTCGGAAAGCACAGACATCTATGCTGCTACTCCGGGAAGTAAGTCCTACTCATTCACCCCAATGACAAATATATTCTTCGGAACGGACAAATGGAATGTGTACGGGACTTATTCGTATACACAGGGAAAGAGCAAACAGTACAGCGAGACAACGAACGAATATACATACAACGGGACAAGGCACTACAGTGAGGGTGAATATTACGGCTGGCAGAAACGGCACACATACAGGGTCGGAGCTGTGTGCAACCTGATAAGACACCAATCTGTTGGGGTCGAGGTAAATGGAGTCAGTGCAGCACCGACAACAGCACATGACATGAAAGCGCAGACTTACACCATAGGAGGAACACCATACGGTGGAACTGCACAGCAAGCGTACAGATCACACTCTGACTTCTACAACATCGCCGGGGCATATAATTGGGAATTTGACAGTGGAGAAAGCTATATGAAATTGCTCGTGAACTATAACAATAAAAACTCTTTAGATGACAACAGGCTGGAGACAAAATACAAGGAATTAGAAGGATATGACGTGGAAGAGACAGATATTACACGAACAGAGGGCGACAATGTGTCGGCAGCAGTGGATTTCAAGAAAAAACTCAAAAATGGATGGACCGTCAGCGTGGGAGGTAAACTGCTCACAAGCAACAGAAGCAGTAGAGTTTCCGTTGAGGACCGGCAGGAAGACACCTCGTCTGCAACAGACTGGAACTATAGGGAGAATATATACGGAGGATACATGGGAGCTACGAAAGAACTCGGGAAATGGTATTTTGCGGGAAGCCTGCGCGTAGAGAAAACTGCGCTGAAAGGTGATGCTGATGACGGAGGAATGACAAGGAAGAACTACACAGACTGGTTCCCGTATGCATACGTTGCATATACCACAAGTAAGGGCTACAACTATTCTCTGTCTTACAACCGGACGATATACAGACCGCCATTCGCATTGATGAACGGTTTCGTGAACAGGATATCTGACGTATTATACGATAAAGGAAACCCTGAGTTGGAGGCGGAATTGACGGACGTGGTTGAATTTTCTGTATCACGTGGAAGGCACTCGGGCTTACTGAAGTACAGCCACAAACCAAACACAATCACGGAGTTCTTTGAGGTGGAGAACGGTATAACATACCACACAAACAAAAACTACGGAAGTGTGTCGACAATACTGGCAGATTATACTTACAGCGGATACATAAGGAGTTGGTGGATGGCAAACCTCAGCATTACAGGCTCATATACGCGTATACCAGACAGTTACAACAAGAGACACTTGGCAACGGGTGAAGTGAGCTGGACAAATAGGATGTCGTGGAAGAGCGTAGGGACACTTAATCTGGGGTGTTACTACACGACACCGAATATAGAAGGAAACTCATACACTAAGGGATATACTTCGTTCGACATCTCCTTAGAAAGGTCTTTCTTCAATGGCGCATTAACTATAAAGGCTGGTGTGGACGACATCTTCAATGGAGTAAAGACAAAGACGGAAAACATTGTGCCAACCCTGAACTATAATGCCTATATCAAGAACCAGACAAGACAGGTGTGGTGCAACATCACATATAATTTCTCTACCAAGACGAGGACTGGAAAGAAAAGGATACAGAACGACAATAATATGGAAAACAGAATGTAGAGATATGAAAAGATTTTCTTTCATAAGGCAACAGAACGCTATGTGCTGTGGAATTGCTTGTCTACAGATGATATGCGCTTACTACGGTAAGAAATATACAAATCATTTAAGATGAAGAGCTATGTATAACTTTAGATTTATATTACTAATTGTATTAGTTCTCCATACAACCGTTTTATTCTCGCAAAACACCATCAAAGGAATGGTTTGTGATACAGATGGAGTGGCAATACCTAATGCCAATGTTGTACTTTGGCGTAATGACACTCTCGTTGCCCAAAGCGTCAATTATGAACATGGATTTTTGCTGGAAAATATTCCCGATGATTCCTATATACTGAACATTAGCCACGTGGGCTATCAAATTAAGCAAATAACATTAGATGTAAATAGCAATATTGATTTAGACTCTATTACACTTTCTTTCATCCACGAGTTGGACGAAGTTGTGATAACGGCTGCCCGCAATATTACCTCCTACAGAAATAATCTCCTTCATATTAATGTCAATCAGACATTCCTTTCAGAACTTCCTAATATGGAAAGTGTGCTGGGCAATATTCCCGGTGTGCTTCTGACAAACAACAAATTGACATATTTCGGCAAAGGTCAGATACTGCTTCTTATTAATGGAAGGGAAGTGAAAAGTTTGGAGGAAGTGAACACTCTGCAACCATCGCAGATCTCGGAAATTGTGGTGGACAATATGCCGGGAGCGAAGTATGACTCGCGTTATTCTTCCGTATTGAATATTAAGACGGTGTCGGAAAAACCGGCATTGATGGTTTATAACACAAACACCTGGGGGCGCCACTATTCTGGCACCGCAGGTTTCACCTCTCAGAGCAAAGTCAAGAATGTGTTGATAGACTATGGTTATGGTTTTAGGAAACGGACAAATACTTTATATTCGGAGCAAATGGAAGAAAACTTACAGACAGATAACACCTTTGAAAGAGTCTTCAATGATACAACCGTTTCTTACCGTAAATCCCATGATTGGCATATAGGCATCCAAAGTAAGTTAGGGGCTGGTACACTTAACCTAAAATATTCAGGTTACTATTCCTCAAATAAGCCTGAGTATTCATCATTTATGCAGTATACTTCTGCTGTAGGCATAGAAAACTTTAACATTCAGAGAACAGGTAAATACAAAGAGCAACAACATTTGGCAACATTAGATTATCTGATTGAACTGAAGTCAAAGAACACTCTTCGCATTACAACTGATTATCTGTATCAGCACAATAAAGACAATAGCCGCGCCTCTGAAAGCTCTGCGAATTCAGAGAAGCTGACCCTTTTGGATTTTAATGGGAAATACAACATTTACTCACTTCTTGCAGAATACGAACATTGCTTCAACAATTCCATAAAATTGTCAACGGGGATGCGCTATAGCAATGTGTACAGCAAGAATGATTCAAGGGAAGATAAAACATCAACGTTCTATAGTCTTCATGAGAACAGGTATGCACTCTATACAGAGGGTAGTTTCCAATGGCGTAAAATGACTTTGCTGTTGGGATTGCGTTGCGAAAGATTTGATAAAAGGTATCATTGCACGACGCAAGATGTAACAAAATATAAAGATTTGTTTTTTCTGCCATCTTTTGACCTATCTTATCAGTACTCGGAGAAATTGCAAATCTCTTTTTCTGGAAACAAAAAGGTTTCACTGCCTTCATTCAATGAACTGACTCCTATCATCACCTATCTTAACCAGTACTCTTATATGACTGGAAATCCTTTTCTAAAACCGGCTGTAAGATATGATTTTTGTCTCGGAATGGTTTGGCTGAATAAATTCAATGTGAAATTGGAATACGATATGATAAAGGATGACCGGGTTGCGTTTAGTGCCCCAGATGAGAGTAGTTCACAGGTATTGAAATACACCTATACCAATATAGATAAGGCAAGGCAATTTACAGGAACGCTGACATACTCGGACTATTTGTTCAAGCGTCATGCCTTCAGCCTGAGTGCAGGAGTCTTGAAGCCAAGAGTAAAGGTTCCTTATTTAGACCAATATTTGCATCTCACCAAGTTTTCATATTTTATGCAGTTCTACAGCAATTGGAAATTAAGTCAAATGGTTAATTTCTCGGTCAGCTATGTATTCCAGTCAAAATCTTATGACAAGGTTGACACATACAGCGCAACCCACGATTTGGGATGCAACATATCAATTGTCCCGATAAAAAATAAGCTCTCTATTAATTTACAGATAAATGATATCCTTAAGAAGGCAAATGGAAACTGGGAAACGAAGTATGGGTATATACGTACCCGGCAAATTAATAATGCGGATAGTAGAAATATAATATTGCATTGCACTTAATAAAAAACTTATGAAAAAGAATTTCAAATTATATTTGTGTTTACTTGGTGTCATAATTTCCGTAAACTTACACGCCGTGCCTGGTTACACCACAGACAGGCAATCATGCTTGTCTGGAAACCAGACGGCATCATGCTATGGCAACGAGGGGACAGAGGACAATCCAGAGAAACGCCTGACGGGGTTGCTTTTGGAAAAAGAAGGTATCCCCATTCCTTTCGCATCCATATCTTTGTATTCCGTCAAGGATTCCACCTTTATTGGTGGAGGCATCTGCGATGAGGAAGGGCGGTTCGAGATACCATTCTCCGGCGAACAGACGATAGTGAAGATTAGTTGCGTGGGGTATAAAAACATAGAATTAACCATGACGGCATTGGACATGGGGACAATTTATATGTCGCCGGACACCAGTATGCTGGGGGAGGTTACCGTAGTGGGACACCGCAAGCTCATAACACGGGAGAACGGACAACTGACTTTGGATATCCAAAACTCTAACTTGAAGAACATCGGGAAGGCCAGAGACGTAATGAAGTATATCCCCGGAATGGTAAGTGTAGAAGGAAAATATGAGGTGTTTGGTAAGGGGGAACCGGTAGTATACCTTGACGGGCGGAAGGTGCGGAATGCCTCCGAGCTGTCTCTCCTTGCCTCCTCCAATATCAAGTCCGTCAAACTTATCACCAATCTCGGGGCGGAATATGATGCAGCGACAAGGGCTGTGGTCGCCATCACCACCATGCGCAGGGCGCAAGACGGACTGTCGTCCATTGTCAATATGGAGGTAAGCCGCCATAAGCATTGGTCCGACAACGAGGACATAAACCTAAACCTGCATCATGGAGATTTGGACGTGTTCCTCGCGTACAGACATGACAACACAAAAAGCGATATACAATATGATGTGGATCAGACAAACTACGGGGAGGATGTCTTTCATGAGGTATCAGCCTCGGAATACTCAGACCGCTCGCGTTCCCATGATTTCAGCGCGGGAATGAACTACAACATTAGCAAGAACCACACTGTGGGCGGCAAGTATATGGGAACTTTCTCTGACTACAAACTGCTCGACTCGCCATACGACTATATACAGGCATACAAGAACGGCGAGTTGCTGACCTATACGGACAACAAGACCGATGAGTCAGAGAAGGAGCGGTTCCATAATATCAACCTTTATTATACGGGAAAGTTGGCGGAGAAAGTACGTCTTAATATGGACGCTGACTATGTATATACACAATTGAAGAGCACCCAACAGGTGACCGAGACAAGCAGGTTGGACGGTGAGGCTGAGGAGACCAATATGCGGAACGACCAGCGCAACCGCGCCCTTGCGTTTAAGGGCGTGTTCTCGTGGGACATGACGAAAAGCAGCGCCATAGACTTTGGCGCGGACTTCAGCAGGATCACCTCATGGGGAACTTCTGAGAACGATGAGGGAAAGATAGAGAATGACGACTACAAGAACACGGAGACGAAATACGCCGGCTTCGTGGCTTACCGTTTGTCTGCCTCTAAATGGTCCGCGGGCATCGGACTCCGCTACGAGTACGTGCGCGCCACAAACACAGACAAGGGCGAAGTGGTTGGCAGGAGAAACTACTCGGACTTTCTTCCCTCGTTGGCATTGTCTACTTCATTGGGAAGGGTCAACATCGGACTGGACTTCAGCAGCAGGGTAAACCGCCCGTCATTCCGGCAACTGAACAACAGCGTGAGTTACAACAACCAGTATCACTACGAACAGGGCAATGTCAACCTGAAACCGCAATATGTCTATGACACGGAACTGAGCGTGAACTATGGCATATTTGACTTGAAACTCGACTACCAATACATCAAGGACTACATACATCCTACGGTCGTGGCCGTAGACGGGAAGCCGGGAACAGCCTCGTGGATGTCCACCAATGCCAAGAAGTTCCAGCAGCTTGGAGCACAATGTGTCATTTCGCCTGCCTTCGGCTGCTGGCGTCCGACATTGACAGCAGGCATTTACAAGCCAAACTTTGCGCTCACGTTCAATGGAGAGGAAGATAATTACAACCACCCGTATGGCATTCTGTTCTTCCAAAACGCGGTGGAGCAGAGGGGCGACTGGCTCTTCCGGGGCGATTTTTACTGGAACATAAAAGGGAATCATGGCATATATGAGCAAAATAGCCATGCCTCTTTCAACCTGATGGCGCAAAAGCAACTGCTCCATAAGAGGCTGACAATTACGCTAAAGGCGGAGGACGTGTTTAACTGGTCGAAGCTGAAGGATGTGAAGAAGGTGAACTTCGTCATACAGAACCGTGCCGTCAACAACTTCAATCGCTGTATCATTGCCACCATCAGTTACAATCTCAACAGCTTCAAGGACAAGTATAATGGCAGGGGAGCCGCCGAGGACGAAATTAACCGCTTCTAAATTAAATACAAGCAGGTTGGTAAAAGTAAATGTCTTATGGATGCAATAAAAGATATTAGATACATCAAATATTAAGTTTACAGATATCCTGCAACACCGCCACGGCTTCGCCAACGGTCTTCACTTCATTGACAACCATACTGCGTTTGCCGTGGATTTCCTTCAGATTGCAGCGTCGTGGATTGTGCGAGATGAAGTTGAGTACACTGTCGAAAGCCTTGCTCTGATAGTATGCGCTCTCTTTATTGCTCACAAACTGCATTTGCATACGCCCCTGTTTCAGTATGATTTTCTCACAGCCGAGCTTCTTTCCGAGCCTGCGGAGCGGCACCACCTGCATCAACTCAATACCCTCGCGCGGCATCTTGCCGAAACGGTCCTCCAGCCGCTTATGATAAGCATCGAGTTCCTCATCGCTTTCGATGTTGTCGAGTTCACGATAAAGCAACATACGCTCGCTGCTGCCCGGCACGTAGGTATCGGGGAAGTACATTTCAAGGTCGCTTTCCACGGCGCAATCCTCAACAAACTCCTCGCCGCTGATTAGTTTTCCCTCTGCCATCTCCTCGGCATACATATCGGCGAACTCATCATTCTTCAGTTCGGTTACGGCCTGATTCAGTATCTTCTGATAGGTTTCGTAGCCCAAATCCTCCATGAATCCACTCTGCTCCGCACCCAATAGGTTTCCCGCGCCACGTATGTCAAGGTCCTGCATGGCCAAGTTGAATCCGCTGCCGAGGTCAGAGAACGTCTCAAGAGCCTCCAGCCGGCGACGCGCCTCATTGTTCAGACTCGCTAACGGAGGCGAAAGCAGATAGCAGAATGCCTTGCGGTTGGAACGTCCCACTCGTCCGCGCATCTGGTGCAAGTCGCTGAGACCGAAGCGGTGAGCATCGTTGATGATGATGGTGTTGGCATTCGATATGTCGATACCGTTCTCGACGATGGTCGTCGATAGCAGCACATCATAGTCATAGTTTATGAAGCCCATGATAATCTCCTCCAGTTCCTCGGGCTTCATCTGTCCGTGTCCGATGGCAATACGCGCGTCGGGCACGTATTTTTTTATGAGGTCGGCCAACGATTGCAGGTTGCTGATGCGGTCGTTCACGAAGAACACCTGTCCGTTGCGGCTCATCTCAAAGTTTATCGCGTCGGCGATTATCTCGTGGCCGAATGTCGCCAGTTCTGTCTGAATAGGGTAACGGTTGGGTGGGGGAGTGCGCATGATGCTCATATCGCGTGCGCCCATCAGCGAGAACTGTAATGTACGGGGGATAGGAGTGGCCGACATCGTGAGCGTGTCGACGTTGGTCTTAAGCGTGCGCAACTTCTCTTTTGTCGACACGCCGAACTTCTGTTCCTCGTCGATGATAAGCAGTCCCAGGTCTTTCCACTTCACGTTCTTGCCAATCAGTTTGTGCGTGCCCACGAGAATGTCCACCTTTCCCTCCTCAAGGTCGTTCAGCACCGTTCTTGTTTGCTTTACCGAGCGCGCTCTCGACAGGTAATCGACACGCACGGGAAGGTTGCGCAAGCGGTCGCGGAAGGTCTGATAATGCTGGAATGCGAGCACCGTCGTAGGCACAAGCACCGCCACCTGCTTTGAGTCGCAGGCCGCCTTGAACGCCGCGCGCACCGCAATCTCGGTCTTGCCGAAGCCTACATCGCCGCAGACGAGCCTGTCCATAGGCCGCGAACTCTCCATGTCGGCCTTCACTTCGGTTGTGGCTTTCTGCTGGTCGGGCGTGTCTTCATATAGGAAACTGGCCTCAAGCTCATGCTGCATGAACGTGTCGGGACTGAAAGAGAAACCTTTCTCGTGCCGGCGCTTGGCATATAACTTTATCAGGTCGCGCGCGATGTCCTTGATGCGCTTCTTGGTGCGTTCCTTCAGACGCTCCCACGCGCCGGTGCCGAGCGTGGAAAGGCGCGGAGGCTCACCACTTCCGTTGCTCCTGTACTTTGAAATCTTATACAGAGAGTGTATCGACACGTCTACGATGTCGCCACGCTGATATACGATTCTTATCATCTCCTGATAGGAACCACCTGTTGGCACACGCACAAGACCGGCAAACTTGCCTATTCCGTAATCCACATGAACAATGTAATCGCCCGGTTCCATCTCCTGAAGTTCCTTCATCGTGAGCGCAATCTTACCCGCACGGGCTTTGTCGGACCGCAGATTGTACTTGTGGAAACGGTCGAATATCTGATGGTCGGTGAAAAAGCAGACGCGCAAAGTATTATCCGCGAAACCTTCATGCAGGGTTTTGTCCACCGGCGTGAACGGCAACCGGCTGCACACACTCTCGTTTTCCGAACTTCTGCTCAGTGCCTTGTTGTATCTCTCGTCATAGTCATCGCCCCCATCCTTGCTGTCGAAAATGTCGCGCAGTCGCTGCGTCTGCTTTGCACTGTCGGCCAATATATATAATGTGTAGCCCTGAAGCAGATAGTCTTCGAGCGTCTTTGTGAGCAGGTCGAAATTCTTGTGGAACAGCGGTTGGGGCGAAATGTCGAATGCTATGAGGGCTGTCTTGTCGCCAACGCCGTTGTTCTCGCGCTTCTTCGCCTTGTCTGCGGCATTGCTGCCAAACTCCACCCGTCGGAAACCCGATGCCACGGCAGCGAATGCCGACGGACTGACGAGTTGGCTCTCGCGCACCATCTCGCGCCTTATCTGTTGCTGTTCGGCCTCGGTCTTGCCCTCCATGCGCTCGGTCATGGCTTGCGACGAGAAGCCGTCCTTATATATGCGGTCGATGGAATCATGCACGAAGGTGAAGTCCTTCATGACGAGAAGTGTGTCTTTGGGTAGAAAGCTGAGGAACGGAATCTTTGTTTCGGTCAGTGAAGAAAGTTCCGGCACAATCTCAATCTCCGTTTTCTTATCCTTCGACAACTGTGTCTCCACCTCGAATGTACGGATGGAATCAATCTCGTCGCCGAAGAAATCGAGACGGAACGGCAGTTCGCTGTTGTATGAATACACGTCGAGGATACTTCCGCGTAGGGCAAACTGGCCCGGCTCATACACGTAATCTGTCTCGCGGAAACCATAATCGCGCAGTTGTCTTGCCGTCTCAACGATGTCGACCGTGTTGCCTACCTTCATCGACAGACGGCGCTCGTCGAGCTGCTTCTGCGTAATGACAAGCTCGGCAATGGCTTCAGGGGAGGCAACTATGTAGAGGGAATGCCCCCCTCCGACTCCCCCGGAGGGGAGAGTGCCATCAGGGTGAAGACTATTATTCCCTCTGTTCCCAGTTTGTTCTTCCCCCTTTTGGGAGATTAGAGATGGGCTTTTCCTCAACCTTGCCAGCACCTCCGTGCGGAGTATCTCGCTTGCCGCATCGCGCTGACCGTATTTCACGGCACGCCGATAGGAAGACGGGAAGAAAAGCACATTCTCCTGCCCCATAATCTGCGTAAGGTCGTGGTAGAAATAGCCCGCCTCATCGGCATCGTTCAATACAAAAAGAACCGCTGTTCCAATCCTTTCGTGTATGGAGGAGAAGAAAAGCGGTGCGGCCGAGGCCAATAAACCCTTCAGGAAAACCGTCGTTGCCGACTTGTCTTCCAGTGTCTTTAAAAACGCTCCCGCCTGTGGCAGAGAGCCGTATAGCTTCTGAATTTTCTTTATTTCCATGTCATGCTCTCACGAGTAGAGGCTTTTTAGAGGTAAGAGGTAAGAGGTAAGAGGTAAGAGGTGAGAGGTAAGAGAAATGCTTTTTTGCAGAAAGAGGATACATTCTTTTGTAATAAGATATGTGCCATTATCTCATCCCATTATTTCATCCATTATCTCTTTCTTTATCTCATCTATTATCTCATCCTTTATGTTGCTATTCTCTTACCTCTTACCTCTCACCTCTTACCTCTCACCTCTCACCTCTTACTTCTCACCTCTGCTTTCGGCATTGGCGGATATTTGCGGAACCATCCGTCCATGCGCAGCCGCATAACGCCGAAGAAAGCCTCCCCGAAAATGCCGCCGCTCATCTTGCTCACGCCTTCGCGACGGTTGACGAATATCACCGGTACTTCCTTTATCTTGAAACCAATCTTATAGGCCGTGTACTTCATCTCTATCTGGAAGGCGTAGCCCTTGAATCTCACCTCGTCTAACGGCACAGTCTCAAGCACCCTGCGCTTGTAGCATTTGAAGCCCGCCGTGGTGTCATGCACGTTGAATCCCGTTACCATACGCACGTATTTTGATGCGAAATAGCTCATCAACACACGGCCGATAGGCCAGTTCACGACGTTCACTCCGCTCACATATCGCGAGCCGATAGCCACATCGTAGCCCTCGTCATGGCAGGCTGCGTAGAGTCGCGGCAGGTCGTTCGGGTCGTGGCTGAAGTCGGCATCCATCTCAAAGATATAGTCGTAGCCGTGTTCCATCGCCCATTTGAAGCCCGTGATGTAAGCCGTTCCGAGTCCGAGTTTGCCCGCCCGTTCTATTATAAACAGTCTGTCGGCAAATTCCTTTTCCATCAGTCCGTGCACTATTCCGGCTGTTCCATCGGGACTGCCGTCGTCGATTACGAGGATATGGAAGCACTTGGAAAGGCCGAATACCGCACGAATGATTTTCTCGATGTTCTCTTTCTCGTTATATGTTGGAATGATTACCACACTGTCGCTATTGTTCATTGCCGCCATGATATATTTTCTCCGCAGTTTATTAGGTGAATACAAAGTTAGTTATTTAATGGGAAACAACGATAATAATTTTAGTTTATTTATAAATATTCGTTGAATCAGGAGAGCGTAGACTGGAGTTCGGTAGTTCAGACAATAGTCTTTTGGGGGACTGTTGGGCGGAGTTCTGTGGTAATTCCGGCTTTGTATTGGAGTATTTTAGGCCAAGTATTGGAGTAATTTGGCTTTAGTACTCGAGTATTTCAGGCCTGATTACTCGAGTATTCGGGCTTTAGTACTCGAGTATTTCGGGCTTAGTACTGCGCCGTTTCGGCCACTTTGGAAGCCTGCTTTGTATATTGTTGGAAATCAGCGATATACAGGCTGCCAAAATTATGGCTATGGTTTGCTGCGAAGTTGGATAGTAAAACATCCATTTCTATAAAAGAAAAGTGACTGTGCCACTACGGTACAGCCACTTCAACATTTAACTCTCTAATTTTAAACCTAAATCTTTTTCTGTGTATTTATCTTCTTTTGTCCTGCTGAAAACAACCTTTTTATATTCTAAAGTATTTATGAATTGTCTTTGAACATTATCTGCGGCCACCGTGACTGCCACCGGAAGAGTGGCTGCGGCCACCGCGGTTGCCGCCGGAGAAACCTCCTGACGGGCGGCTGAATGATGAGCTTGACGAGCGGTTGACCGAAGAACCGGATGACCGGCTGGGTGAGAACGAACGGCTGGGCGATGAGTTGCTTCTTGACGGTGTGCCGAAGTTGCGCGATGTACTGCCCGGATTGGGTGTTCTCGTAACCGTTGTGCGGGTGGAACTCTCACGCGTCGGACGATTGAAATTGCTGTTGTTGCGACGGTTGCCGAATCCGCGTGTTCCTCTTGTCGGTCTGTTGTCCTGAGAACCTGTTTGCGGACGGCTGCCTGATGTTCCGCTTCCGTTGTTCACTACCTTGTCTGACGGGCGCGTCGTATTGTCGCCACGGTTCGGTCGGTTGCCGTTTCCGAATCCGCTGTTCGGCCGGTTGCTGTTATTGTTTTTGTCGTTGCTGTAGCGATTGTTATCTCTTCTGCCTGTGCCCATGTTGTGGTTGCCTCTCGGACGGTTGTTGAATCCGTTGCGGTAGTCGCCCCTGCGGTGTCCGTCCTGCATACCGAAATGACGTCCTCCCGGTCGGCTTGGCTTGCCGAATCTGCGTCCGTGATACCACGAGCGGCCTCCGTTGTAGTGCCAACTGTGTCCGCCGCGGTACACAGTCCAGAAGTGCGGCCGTCCGAAATAGAAGTAGTCGCGTCGTGGATAACGTGCGTAGATGGCGAAGTGCCAGTAGCCGGCGTTCCAATAAATCGGGCGGTAGAAGTAGGATGCTGCGCAGAAAGCCCTGTACTGCCAGTCGAAGAGCACGTAGCTCATGTCGAGATTGCGGTGTGTCCAGTATGTTCCGTAAACGTCGTCATAGCTGTTAACGCCCATCAGGTAGTCAAGGTTAATCTCGTATGCCGCCTCGTACTGGTCCTCGGTGAGGTTCAGTTCGTAAGCCATCTTATCTGTCAGGAACAGAGCCTGCTGGCGGGCCTGCTCGTAGCTCATGGCGTTTGCCGATACTGTCATCGTAAACAGAGCGGTCAGAATTATCATTAGCTTCTTCATAGTGGTATGTTTTTTTAGAGTGTTCCTTATTTTCATGTTGCAAAATTGCGAAGATTTTTGTGTATTATGAAAGGATTTTCCCTAAACCGGCGGGGATTTTCCCTAAAGTGATATTTGTGTGGTCGCATGGCATTTTTATGCAGGTTGCGATGCCTTTGTATGATAGTTGCGTGGTTGTTGTACAATAAAAGCCCGGCCATGACGTTATATATATTAATGTACACGTACTTGTATAGCATGATGAAGAATATTTTTGCGGTGCTGGCTTTGCTTGTCGCGACAAGCGCGGTGGCACAGGAGGAAGATGCGAGGCAGGAGTCTGTAAGCCGGTTGTTGCATGATATAGAATATAAGGTGGAGATGCAGGGCAGTTTTTCCAAAGGGAAGACGCCACTGTGGCTCAACGCCAATAAGTTCGGTCTGAGTTCGCTCGATAAGACCAATGGCTACTTGCGCGGTGCGATAGAACGTCCGTTGAAGGCCGACGAGGGCCGGAAGTGGGGCGTGGGCTATGGTGTGGACTTGGCTGTGCCGGTGAATTATACGAGCAATGTGGTCGTTCAGCAGGCTTATGCCGAGGGACGTTGGCTGCACGGAACGCTCACTGTGGGTGCAAAGGAATATCCGATGGAACTGAAGAACAATGAGCTGTCGAGCGGTTCGCAGACCCTCGGACGCAATGCGCGGCCCATTCCGCAGGTGAGGCTGGCTCTGCCGGAATATTGGACTGTGCCGCTGACGCGCGGATGGTTGCATCTGAAAGGACATATAGCCTACGGAAAACTTACGGACGGCGACTGGGAAGGCGATTTCACGGCCCGTCAGACGAAATATACAGAAGATGTTCTCTATCACAGTAAGGCCGGTTATCTGAAAATCGGCAACGAGGATGTGTTCTGTCCGTGGTCGTTCGAGGTGGGATTGGAGATGGCTTCGCTCTTCGGCGGCAGGTCGTATCTACCCAATGGCGACGGCACGATGCGCGTATATAACAATGGAACGGGGCTGAAGGCCTATCTTGACGCTCTCATTCCGGGTGGAGCCGAGGCCAATGAGACGCAATACAAGAACGTGGAGGGCGACCAGTTGGGCAGTTGGGTGATGCGTATAAACTACGAGAACGAGGATTTCATGGCGGCCGTTTATGCCGATAAGTTCTTCGAAGACCACTCGTCGATGTTCCAGCTCGACTACGACGGTTATGGCTCGGGCGATGAATGGGACGTGAGGAAAGACCATAAGTATCTGCTGTATGACTTCAAGGACTGGATGCTCGGCGCGGAGGTGAAACTGAAGTGGGCCACATGGGTGCGCGGAATAGTCTTCGAGTATCTCTATACGAAGTATCAGAGCGGTCCGATTTACCACGACCACACGCCTTCGATGAGCGACCATATCGGAGGACGGGACAACTTCTACAATCACGGAATGTTTGCCGGATGGCAGCATTGGGGGCAGGTGATTGGCAATCCGCTCTATCGCTCGCCGATATACAATACCGATGGCACTATCGCAGTGGAGAACAACCGCTTTATGGCGTTCCATCTTGGACTCTCGGGCGAACCTTACGACAACCTGCGTTATCGCCTGTTGGGTACTTATCAGGAGGGATGGGGTACTTACGACAATCCTTATACAAAGAAACATCATAACGTGAGTGTGCTGGCCGAGGCTGCCTATACTTTCACTGGACGTAAATTGGAGGGCTGGAGCATCCGTGGTGGCTGCGGAATGGATTTCGGACACATCCTCGGACATAATTACGGATTTCAACTGACAATATCAAAAACAGGATTATTCTCATTATGAAAGCAATAAAATCATTCTTTATAGCAGCATTGATGGCATCGTGTATGGCTTCGTGCGACATTGAAACGTCGGACAACGGCGACCTTGACGGTTTCTGGCACATGGAGCGTGTAGACACGCTGGCTACCGGCGGCGTGTGCGATTTGTCTGAACGGCGCGTGTTCTGGAGCGTTCAGGTGGGACTTGTGAATGTTACGGACTATGACAAAGAGACGCGGGGGTACTTGTTCCATTTCGAGAATACGAACTCTTCCCTGCGTCTTTACGACCCGTACAAGGACAACCGGGAGGAGGGCGACATAAAGGTGGAGGACCCGTCTATATTGTCGCCTTATGGTGTTAACGCCCTTGACGAGACTTTCCGCATAGAAGGGATTAGCGCCAATCGCATGACTCTCGCAACGGATGAACTGAGATTGAGTTTCAAGAAGTTCTGATATTGCTCATATCAGCGCTTGCCGGAAAGTGCGTCAAAGATTGCCGTGTCGTTGGAAATGCATCTGAAAAGCTGGCGAAATACAAAAGAAAACAATAATGGCAGACAGAATATTGGGCATCTGTCTGCCATTATTTATTGGTTAGAACTTTTTTCCAAACGCGATATTAAGGAATGTATTGAACAGAATTTTTGTGTCGAGCCACCACGACCGGTGCTCCAGATAATAAAGATCGAGCTCCAGGCGGCGTAGCATCTTCTCCATAGTGTCGGTGTATCCGTTGTATAATGTGGCGTAAGACGTTACTCCCGGACGTATCTGATAGAGCAGTTCATAGCGCGGGTCGTGTTCCATAATCTTGTCGATGAAGTATTTCCGCTCGGGACGCGGGCCTATAAAGGCCATATCTCCCCTAAGAACGTTCCACAGTTGTGGAAGTTCATCGAGATGATGCTTGCGCAGCCAGCCGCCGAAAGGAGTGAGCCGGCTGTCTTCTTTCTCTGCCAACTGAGGCACGCCGTCCTTCTCAGCCTCTTCTTTCATCGTTCTGAACTTCAGTATCATAAACGGTTTTCCGCCTCTGCCGATACGCTCTTGCGAGAATATTACGGGGCAACCGTCTTCTCTCCGTATACCAATGTAACATACTAAGAACACGGGCGAGAACAGAACAAGGCATACAAGTGCCAGCAGAAAGTCAATGGCGCGCTTTATATGTTGTGAAATACCGTTTCCGTATTTGTTTATATGGCTCATTTCTTATCAAGGATTTCGTAAACAGAATGGTTGCTCTTGTATTCAGGAACAATCTCTTTCATGTTTGCTACGGTTTCCATATCATCGTATTTATAGCTGTTCGCTATCAATCTTTCAATGTTATTGCAGACCTCGGCGAAGTCATACTCGCGCACTGTGGCAATCTTTATCTTGTCGTTCTGAGTCGGTTTGTTTATTTCCTGATCGTTGAGAACCTCCTCATAGAGCTTCTCGCCGTCGCGCAATCCTGTATATTTTATCTCAATGTTCTCTGCTCCGCTCAGTTTAATCATGCGCTTTGCCAAGTCTACAATCTTCACCGGCGCGCCCATATCGAACACGAAAATCTCTCCTCCGTGGCCCATTGTGCCTGCTTCGAGAACTAACTTGCAGGCTTCGGGGATGAGCATGAAGTAGCGGAAGATATCTGGATGTGTTACCGTTACCGGTCCTCCGTTCCTTATCTGTTCCTTGAACAATGGTATTACAGAACCGTTGGAGCCTAAGACGTTGCCGAAACGGGTTGTAACGAATTGTGTAACGCCCTCAGTCTTGCCGTCCTTTATCGCCTTGTCGAGGCTCTGCACATAGATTTCGCAGATGCGTTTGCTGCATCCCATCACGTTGGTCGGGTTCACGGCTTTATCGGTTGAAATCATCACGAATTTCTTTACGCCGTACTTCACGGACAGGTCGGCGATGTTTCTCGTTCCTTCCACGTTGTTCTGAATGGCCTCGCAAGGGTTGTCTTCCATCATGGGCACGTGCTTGTATGCTGCTGCATGGAACACGTAATCGGGCTTGTAGGTCTCGAACAGCGTCTCCATACGGCCTTTGTTGCATATTGTGGTTACTATGGTTTCGGCCTTGATGTGTGGATAATTCTTTTGCATGAACAGGCGGATGTCGTGCTGCGGAGTCTCGGCCTGGTCTATTAGCAGCATCATCTCAGGCTTGAACTTCGCCACTTGGCGCACAATCTCACTGCCGATGCTGCCTGCCGAGCCGGTAATCATGATGCTCTTGCCCCGCAGAAGAGTACCGACAGCGTCCATGTCAATCTGTATCTCGTCGCGTGGCAGCAGGTCTTCTATTTCAATATGCTTGAGTGCGGGCTTGTCTATGCCGCCGTCTTTCCATTCCTCCTCATTTCTTTGAACGTAAATCTTTATACCCGCCTTGATGATTGCGTTTTGCATTTCCTGATTGTTGCGGAAACTTGCCAGCTTTCCATTAGTTACGACAAACGCCTCAATGCCGTTGTCTTTCATCCGTTCGGGCAAAGTCTCATCAAGAATGTATATCTTTTCGCCCATCAACTCATGATGCTTTGCATCTCGGTTTTCTGTTATAAAGCCTTTGATGTCAAACTTCTGGGGGCTTTCGTTCCTGAAATGTTTTGCTAAGGCTATTGCACTGCTGTCCGTACCATATATATATGTGTACTTGGAGTTGATGCTTTTTACCGATACTTCGTACAGAATCTTCATTAATATGCGCAATGCCCACAGCATTCCTCCCGAAAGCAACGATGCCAAAAGTATGTATTGGCCGCTTATAAAATAAAGTGGATAAGTATGTCCTACTAATAGATGTATGGCATAAGAGGTGGTACCGCCGAGTGCTACGGCGTATGCTATGCGTTGAAGGTCGATGAATGAAGAGTAACGGAGGATGCCGCTGTATGTATGGAAACATTTGAATGCCATGCCATAGAACAGTGTGTACATCAGTGTCGTCATGCAAATTTGATAGAAATTGCTCAGAAGTAGGGCACCGCTATTCAGCTGCTGGTAGATGAAAAGATATGACATGAACACCACTCCACAGTCGATAAGAAGGATGCACCAATATGGTAAAGCCTTCTTTGTGAAGTACCAATGTGATAATTTATATAATATCCTCATAGTTGTTATGTGAAAAGTTCCGGCCATTCACCACGGTATGCAACTTATCTTGCAATGTTGGTGAGTGTAAGGAAGATAATCTTGAAATATTCTTTTATGCCGTTTTGGCTGATATATATCATATTCAGCTTTATCTTGTCCGGCATTATATGTTCTATATATGTGCGCTCTGGATTGTCTGAGGTACCCAATATCTCGTTCTCGTCTACGTATTTTATCGACGCATAGTCGGTTATGCCCGGCCTGACATCCAATATCTTACGCTGCTCCTCGGTGTAGAGGTCGGTATATTTCTTCACTTCCGGACGCGGTCCTACGATGCTCATGTCTCCCTTTACGACATTGATGAGTTGCGGCAGCTCGTCTATCTTGTATTTACGTATATAATATCCGACTCTTGTTATGCGGTTGTCGTGTCCGCCAACGGTGATGAGACCGTGCTTGTCGGCGTTGACATACATCGAGCGGAACTTAATCAGCCTGAACGGTTTGCCATACCGTCCTGTACGTTCCTGCCGGTAGAAACCGCCTCCACGGCTTTCCAATACTATCGCCACATACACAAAAATGAGCAGTGGCGAAAGTATAACAAGTCCGAGCGTTGCGAACAATATGTCAAATATGCGTGTCAAAATGCCGTTTCCTTAAAGTTCCTGATAATGAATTCTACCATTTCGTCTGTGAGTTTGGTATGCAACGGCAGCGTTATCTCATTGCAGAACTGCGCGTATGCGTTCGGATAGTCCTTTATGTCGAATCCCAGGGCCTTGTAGGCTGTCATCATAGGCAGAGGCTTGTAGTGTACATTGCAGGCTATCTCGCGCCTTGCCATTTCTGTTATCACGTTGTTGCGATATTCGGAGTCCTTGCCGAGCAGTCTCACGAGATAGAGATGACCCGATGAAGTGTGCTCGTCTGTGTAATGGTTGAGCACCTGTACGTTGCATTCCTCAAACGCATCGTTATACATCCCGATGATTTGCTTGCGGCGTTCGAGCAGGGTGGGGTAGCGTTTCATCTGCACCAGCCCGATGGCTGCCATGATGTCAGTCATGTTGCACTTATAAGCCGGTGATATAATGTCGTACTCCCATGCTCCGAGCTGTGTCTTTGCCAGTGCGTCCTTGCTTTGACCGTGCAGTGACAGCAGTTGAAGTTCTTTATAGATATGGTCGTTGTCGATGCCCTCAATGTCTCTCCATGTGAGTGCGCCGCCCTCGGCCGTAGTAAAATTCTTCACTGCATGGAAGCTGAACGAGGTGAAGTCGGCTATGCTTCCCACCATCTTGCCATGCCAGCGGGCGCCGAAAGCGTGTGCGGCATCAGCCACGATGGCCACTCTACCAATCGCTTTCTGAATATCAGTCTTCGGCGAAAAGAGTGCTTTTTTGCTGTTTGCGATGTCGAATATGCGGTCGTAGTCGCACGGAATACCAGCCAAATCAACAGGGATAACAGCTTTTGTCTTCTCGTTGATTGCGTCAGCCAGTTTGTTATAGTCCATCTCAAACGAGTCTTTATGAGTGTCGACCAGTACCAGTTTTGCTCCTATGTGGCAGACTACGCTTGCCGAGGCCGTGTAAGTATAGGCGGAAGTGATTACTTCATCGCCAGGACCAATACCCAACACCCTCAACGCCATCTCCAGACAGGCGGTTGCCGAATTGAGGCATACGGCCTTGCTTGTCTCGCAAAAGGCTGCGATCTGCCGTTCAAGTTCCTTAGTTCTTGGGCCGGTTGTAATCCATCCTGACAATAAGGCATCGCGTACTTCGTTTGCCTCGGCTTCTGTAATATCAGGTGGTGAGAATGGTATCTTCATTTCTTTATTTTTTGTTATCTGTTAGATTCTACGTTAAATTTCTTATTTGCCAGTATCTTGTATATGCCTCTCAGGTATCCGTATCCGTAGCTCAGATGGACATTGGCAAACACGTATGGCATCAGCAGCGTGAGCATAGGCCTGCGGTATTTCACGGCATATTTGCAGCCGATGAAAAGTCCGATGGCAAGATACAATGCCAAAACGGCAAAGTATGTATACATTATATATATGGAGAACACGCTTAATATTCCTCCCAATACGATACCGAGCAAGAACAGCAGTGGCACAAACTGTCTCGCTGTTGCCGGACTGCCGAGTTTCTTGTTCACCAATGGCTTATACAGTCCGTATTGATAGAACATACGGCGCACCTTTGAGATCTTGTCTCTTGAGAAATACCTTATTTTCAAGTCTGGTATAAGATATATCTTTCCTCCGTTTTTAATAATGCGCCCATTCAGCTCATCATCCTGGTTTCTGATAAGCTCAGTGTCGTAATTCCCGATGCGCTCGAACAGAGATTTGCGGTAACATCCAAACGGCACGGTGTCGACCTTCCGTATTTTGTTCGTTCCAATCCTATATGTGGCATTACCCATACCAAATTTATTGCTTAGGGCTTCCGCGATAGCATACGAGACATTCTTTTCGTTACATGGTAGGGTTATCCATACCCCGCCGACATTTTCTGCGCCTTCCTGCACATCCAAGTGATGTACCAGCGTAGACACATAGTTTGTAGGATATTCTGCGTGTCCGTCAATTCTGACAATAACATCGCCTTTTGCCGCTTCTATACCAATATTCATGGCGTATGGCACAATGCGAAGTTTATTGTCTAACATTCTTATTTGTGTATATTTGTTTGAATATTCCGATACAATCTCCCTTGTTCTGTCTGTACTCATACCGTCTACAAACAGTACTTCGATACGGTCTTGTGGATAATCTTGTCCCAATACCGACTCTATACACTTCTCGATATACTTCTCCTCGTTGTATATCGGGCAGATGACAGATACAATCTCCGTATTCATTATTTGTTTTTGTCGTTTTGCAAGCTATTCTATATGAGTTTTAACCATTTAAATAGAAAACTCATAAGATGTGTAAATATTGTATATAAAGTATATTTTCTTGAATAAGTAAATGTGTGAAGCAATATATCATTCTACTTCCTCGCACACAGCCATATCCATTCCGTGATAAACTACCACAATCTTGTGCAACTTCGTTTTGCCTATTGCGTTCTTCACAGTGTCGGTGTCAGCATATCTGTTTGCCTGCTCAATAGCTTCTTTGCGCAGTTTCTCTACCCGCTCTGCGGTTTCTTTGCCTTTTGCGTATTTCAGTTCGATAATGTACGAGTGCTCCATATCCTTGTAAATCTGATCCAGTGGATGCAGGAATAAATCGGCATATCCTGCCTGAGTGTCTTTCTTTGATACAGGACGGTAGAATTTGTTTTGTGCGGTCATTGCTAAGGTGAAGCCATGTACAAAAGCCTCGCCTTTTTGCTTGTCGCGTTGTGAAGCATAGCGTTGCAGACATTCCTCTATGTAACTGAAGAACGGCTTGAAGTTCCCATCGTAAGCCATATCGGTTTCCATCTTGCGTTTCTCGTAGCTGTCCTGCTCCAGACCTATGTCGTTGTAGTTGGCAAGCAGGTAGCTGTATATTTGGTCTCTTACAACCTGATTAGGTATCGAGAGTTTCATATTTCCCCTATATGTGCCGTCGATGGTAAGCATACCAAAGTAATAAAGCAAACTTATAAAATTGTCAGGACTTGCTATAGACTCAGCAGGAAAGCCCTTTTTTAGTTCACCGGTAATGAATCCCTGCTCTACAAGTGTCTGTATTACAGAGGCATCATGCGCAAATTCCTTATCCTTGCGTATAAGCATACGTAGCTTATTATAATCCACACGTATGTTGTCCTCTATCATGTCGCGTGGAATACCGCATCTTCTGAAGTTGATATATTGGTCTATGAAATATAACACCATGCATGAGTTATACATCGTAGTTTGGCCATAGCATTCTTCTGCAAAGCAATAATTGTCATACCAGGGCTTCATCAGTTTTATCAGCTCGTCGGTGGTATGATGGAATTCACACGTTGTGGCGTAATAGTCGAGCATATCGCGCACCTCTTTCTCCGTGAAACCGGTCATCTCGTTGAACTCTTCCGACATCGAATAGTTAGTGCCGATGTTGAATCCGCTCGTGAGATCGTCCATCGTAACAGGGCTTACACCTGTAACGAATACACGTTTAATAGAAGAATCGGTACCGGCTTTAATCGTGTCGAAGAAATTACGAAGATAACCCGTACCGTGAGTCTCGCTATTGTATTCCTCAAGGCATCCCGGATCGGAGAGAATTTTGTTTGTGAAATGGTCGTATTCGTCGATAAACAGATATATCTTGAGTCCGAGCTCTGCGCATCGTTTATAAAGAAAATCCAATTGCTTTACCGCACCGTCCTGCTTGTTCATTTCTATCTTTACAGATTCCGGTATGTACATAGAATACCTGTCGCAGAAAATATTAAACTCTGTGTTGCAGTGTGCATCCAGTGAGCTGCGGTAGTTGTTTATCTCCGCATTTACCACAGCAAAGTTAAGGCTTATTATAAGGTAAGAGTTTCGTTCCGGGGTTGGATGTTGACCGATGTAAAGCCCGCCATACAATTTTTCAAAACTGTCAGCCTCTAAAATATTATAATAGTGCTTGAGCATTGACATTGTGAGACTCTTTCCGAATCTTCTCGGGCGGATGAAGAAGAAAAAACGGTTTGCGTTTTCTATCTTCTCAATGAACCTTGTCTTGTCCACATAGTAACAATCGTCTTCGCGCACATCCACGAAGTTCATCATTCCGTATGGTATTCTTTTCCTCTTAGCTTTCATGACCTTTAATCTTATATCTATAACGACATATTTATATGTGCCATTTCCTTTAATTGTTTACGGATGTAAAGGTACTGATTTTTATCGAATATCGTGCAGAATGTTCGAAAAACTTATTTTGTTTGGTTTTCTTGCTCGTGTATATACATATTCAGATACTCTATGCGGCGTTTTTAATCAAATAACGCCGCAAATTCTGCGTCAAAGATAGTAAAATAATGCCGCATGACCAAGATAATGGCGGAAAAGTTGATATTGACGAATATAGAACCATTTTAACGTGAGCTCGATGAATAAAAATAAAGTAAGCTATGTATCTAAGACTCAACATTCATAATCCATGTGATGACAGGTGTACGGATATTTGGCCTGTTCGTATAACTTTATGGGAATAATAAAAAATACCTCTCCTTAAAGGAAGGGTATTTTATTTTTCTCACGTATATTTAATAAAAATATCTGTCATATTTGTCATCTGACACAAAATCCTATTAAAACAGGCGTTCCGGCATTACCCCTATCTGTCATTAATCTGTCATATCTGTCATAAAGCGATATCCGGAAAGGAGCAAGATAGGCATTTAAGATGGTTGAGGTAGTAATTTAAGGCTGTTAAGATAGCCACTTAAGGCTGTTGAGGTAGTAACTTAAGGCAGTTAAGGTAGCCACTCAAGGCAGTTAAGATAGCCACTTAAGTCCGTTGATGTAGCCACTCAAGGCTGTTTAGGTAGTAGCTTAAGGCAGTTAATGTACCGATTTAAGGCTGTTAAAGTAGTGTTTTTCTTGAAAAATATTGCAACTTTAATTTATTTATTATAGATTTGTAATTGAAGAAGAACACTATTTTATTTAGTAACCTTTTAATTTTAAGACTTATGACAGAAGGCAAGAATAAAGCGCGACATGACGAAACTGAAAATAGTAAAGTAACGGTAAAAGCCCCATTTATGGGATTGACTCCAATACCATCGTTGCAGATAGATCGAGTGGATGTCGATTTTCAAATGGAGGTTACAGATACCGATAAAGTGACAGACAATAAGAGTTCTGAAGTTTCTACCAATATCTCATCGACGTGGTTTGATGTTAATGTCGGCATTTCCGGTAAAGTTTCTTCTTCTCGGGAGAATGGTAGCGGTTACAGAGAAAAAAGTATTAATACAAGTGCGTAATGTCGTGCTTATTGTGAGCAAAGTTCATGAAATTATAGGTAGAACTCTTAAGCTTGTGAAAAAATGTTTACCTTTGTAAGGATATTAATTGATTATAATCATAAATATATAGTAGTATGTTAAAAAATAGTATTGGAAATAAAACACTATTATTAGTAATTATTGCTTGTGTGGCATTCATGTTTTGTATGCTGGTGCAAGTGATGCCTTGTCAGGATGATTTGTATTATCTTACAGCTCCTTTTGCTGATGGTGGTATAAAGAACTTACTCCCTTCTGCAACCTTTTGGCGACCGTTTGATGCTATTTGGGGAATGATGATTACTAATGTCCATTCATACTTTCCGTTGCTAAATCATATAAGTGTTTTTATAGGATATTTGTTAGTAGCTTTTATGTTTGTCTTATTATTGCGGGAATTAAAAATAAGTAGTTATGCGAAGCATATAGGCCTAAGTTTCCTGTTGGTTTCACCTGCTGTAATCTCAACACTGCTGAATATAGATTCTCTCAATCAGGCTTATGTAACTTTCTGGGGATTGGTTTCTTTATATTTCTATTTATCGGAGAAAAAATATAAAAAGTATTTTTTGTGGATTTTCTTTGCGTATATTGCAACTCTTTGCAAAGAAAATGGCATCACGTATTTTGTTATTCCTCCATTGTTGGCTTGGGCTTTCAAGAAAGTAGAGGATAGAACGGTTTATAAAGATGTTGCAGTAGGTTTAGTTTTTGCGATAGGGTATCTTCTATTACGTTGGATGCTTCTGCAAGATAGCGCATTAGTGTCAACAGGTGAAGGCCGTTATTCCATTTCACTTTCCCACGTATTTGTTAATTTTGCAATGCTGGTAAGTTGGATATGGCTCCCAATGGATTATACGTCAATCTTGATAGCAGAAAGGCGTAATTGGATACTTGCCATCATTTTATTCTTATTGTCAATACCTTTCTTGATTAGGGTATTCGGCGCTTCTCCAAGAAAATTTACTACCCGTAAAGTCTTTGGAGTTATCGTAGCGTGCTTATGTGCTGGTAGTATCAATTTCTTAACGACATTGGGACCGATGCATACGTTCTCCGTACTGCCTTTTGCAGCATTGCTGGTAGCTGTATTCCTTGATGAAAAAGTGCATAAACAAAATCTTGTTACGGCTTTGTTCTTACTTTATGCTGTCTGCTCAATGGTTGTATTTTACAGGCATTGGGATTTGACGATGGAGACCGCAAATCGAGGAATAAGAATGGCGGAAAATGTTATAAGGAGACTTGAAGGTCAGCAACACCCTCAAAAAGTCTTTTCGATTACGTTGAAAACCTCAGAGATTCCCTATTCTACATTCAAAATGCCGGTAAGTGATGTATTCTATCATGGTAAAGAAGTTCAATGGCTGACTGATTATGCTTGGCCGAAGACCATTAAGTTTAAGGAGATAAAAGATACAGAAAAGTATAAAGTACCTCAACTGATAGATTCTATTCGGGCGGCTAATAGTTTTGATCAGATATGGATTGACCATGAGGATTCTGTCAGAATAATTTGGTTAAATCCATTATAAACGGAAGTGGAATTAGGTTATAAATGTGATAGCTATTGACATTGTCTGATATTCTGTATACTTATTATTGCTATCTGATAATATTTTAGTACTCAGAAATATCAGATAGCAATATATTTTAATTTAATATAGTCTACAACTATAACCCGAAAATTCATATTTCAGAATACGAGGACGTTCATTTACGTGTTTTGCGGGAATGCCTGCAACGACACTATATGGGGGGACATTTTTTGTTACTACACATCCTGCGCAACATACAGCTCCCTCGCCAATATGAACTCCTGGAAGAATAATAACATTGGCCCCTAACCAAGCTCGGTCGTCAATCTCTACTGACATTTTCTTTTCATTATTGCATAGAAAGTATGGGTTGCGGTGGTCATGTTGTAATGTATATATAGAAACGTTACTCGAAATGTTTATATTCTGTCCAAGTGTCAATCCGTTGCGGGCATCAAGTATGGCATTGTCGCCGATGATGCAGCCTTGTCCAATAGTAAGATTCTCATATCCTCGTATTTCTGTTTCAAAATGGATAACGACTTTCTTGCCAATTTTTGCGCCAAGTCCCATATAAAGCCACTTACGTATATGATTAGAAGGTATAGTTGAAATGTTATAGTCAAGAAAGCGAATCCCCCCCGTTTAACATTCTTTCGCAGAACCATCCTGGTATTGAAAGCATTTTGAGTACGACACTATTTCGATGTTTCCTATACTGACAGTAAGGTACTTGAGTGATGTAAAGAAATACCATAAATATCCATTTGGCATACATAATTAGTATGGCAAGGGATGTAAGTAATATGAAAGTTCTATATTCCATAAGTAAGTATTATTTATAATATTTGTCTAATATGTATGTAAGACCCTCTATATTCCATTTGTAATATGTGCTTTGTGGAGCTTTCCCTGTTGAAATTCTTCCAATATCATCAACACGAATCGATGTGTCATAAATTACTTTAAGATTGTTTCTTAGACATTTTTCTGCTATATATATTTCTTCACAATAAAGAAATACTGGATAATCTATAATTCCACATTTTAAAAAATATTCTTTTGTGAGAATAATAAAAGAGCCGTGTCCGGCATATATAAATCCTGGCTCGAATGTGCTTATACGCGACTGTTTAAGTTTATGGAATGTGTACAAATAGAATTGATATGCCAAAGGATGTTTGTATAACCATTTCATTATTTCCAACTTTTTTGCAGAATATCTATTGATAACCCGTGGATTCATGTCTAATCCTGTTCTTTTTGATATAATGGAAGAGGCTATCCATCCTGTGTCTGTCGGATAAGAGTTGTTTATAAGGACTTGTAATGTATTTTGGCGCAACGTCATATCAACATTGCTAATAATGATATAATCGTATTTCGTATATTCTTCTTTTTCCATCATCTTTTTTATGGCTCCGAAGTAGCCTAAATTTTGATGGAAAGGATATACCTTAACGTTTATATAATTATATTTATCTACCGTAAAATCTTTGAAATCATTGTCTGTATTGTCTGCGACATAAACGTCAACGGAGCAATCTTTTGCATAAAATGTTGCATTATCTATAGATTCGAGATATGCGAATAATTCTTTATAGGAATTATATACAACACAAAATATAGCTATATGTTTCATAATCTTCAAACAGACTCTATAATGTTATTTCTAATTGCGCTGAGCGCTTTGGGTGAATAGTTATCTAAATATATTTTTGACGCATTGCTTGTTAGTTTTCTTCTGAGTTCTTCATCAGACATAAGTTTTTCTAACGAAACGGCAAAATCGTCAGGTGTATCTGCAATTAGGCAAGAAACGTCATTTTGAAAAAGAAGTCCTTCAACTCCAACTTTTGTCGTTATAAATGGAATTCCCATAGCTGCGGCTTCTAAGATTTTCATTCTCATTCCGCTTCCTGTTAGAATAGGTACTATCATTATTGTATCTTTTGCAACACTTGATAATGCTGGTACAAATCCTTTTAGGTGGATTTTAGTTTTACGTTGCTCGTATTCATTTGGCCAACCTTTTCCAATTATAGACAAGCTGATATTGCGATTTAGTTTATTTGCAACATTGTCTAAGAACCAATCAATACCTTCTTTGTTTGGGAAATGTCCATAGCCGCCAATAAATGTCAGCTCTCCATTCCATTTATTGTATTCTGAAATCTCAGAATTTATTGCAGCAGGAGAAACTTCTATGCTTTTTTTAACACCATTATTTATCAGAGTTTTTCTATCTTCCTCTGTGAGAGTAATTATTTTATCATATTTATTAAGATTGGATATTTCGTCATTACGAACATCCTCCATTAGTTTTTTCTCTTTATTTGTTAATTTGATATTTTCTAAATATCTTTGATTCCTCACGAAACGAATTTCATGATGAATAAATACTTTTTTTATTGTAGATGGCAAATAATTGACGATTGGCAAATATGGGAAGAAATTAACCTCTACTAAATTGATGTCTCTGGATTTTATAATATTGTTTACAAAGTTAGTAAAGTCGTGAGACATATAATATCCGTATGGTTTTAATGTCCGTTCTATCTTAAAATGCGTATTGTTAGGGGTAAATAAGAGCTTGAAGGCTCTTATTGCTTTATCGATAAGAAATTGAGGATAACATAATTGCCTTATATATCTATATGGTATTAGTTCAACATTTGGCCATTTTTTTTGCAGTTGTTCCATATTGGAAATCTTATTATTACCGCTTTGGTTGAATAATAAGTGTATATCATGCTTGAACCTTAAATTGTCAATCATGTTAAATAAGGCTTGTGCCCCTCCAGAAGTCAGAGGGTAGGGGAATACAGATGTGATTATTAGTATTTTCATCGTATTTATTCTTTAGAATATCTATTATGTAAGTATAATCGTTCTTCGTATGATTTCGCACCAAATAGGATGTTGTCATATTCGGATGTTATCATATTGGTTGAGCCAATTATTTTCAATGAGCAATAAATGCCAATAAATGCCATAAACAGCTTACGATTATTTACTATGGAAAAACATTTTATCAAATCTCCCCATAAAACCCAATATGAGAAAATGAAAAGTCCGGCCATTCTTAAACTTACGACTTGGAATTCACTAAGTATAAAGGACATGAATATAAATGCGATAAAAGAGTTGATAAATATTTTATTCTCATTCCTAATAGACAATAATTTGTCATAATAGCAGAAAATTAGTATTCCTGAAAACAGACGTTCAAGATATCCGATTGTTAGAAGTTGAAATTCTGCACTATCGGTATAACTGTCTACCATAAGGCTGAGTTTTCCGGCGTCAGTATTTGTAAATAGAGAAAATGCGGTTACAAATACCGGTATTTGTAATAGGAAAATGATATTGCAAATAATAAAGATACTTGCATAAATCCATTTATTACATTTTCTGTTAATGAAAAAATATAAAGGAAAGTATATAAATGAAGAAATGTGAAAAGATAATGCAAGAGTACACATCAAGAAGTATCTTACGATTTGTCTTTTCTCTATATATTCTATGGCATTTATGAATATTAAAATCGCGATAGAATTACGCATCATATTTGTATTCATTCCATAACCTCCAAAGCAGAGGTACATCATCATGCCAAATGGAATACTAACTGTATATTTTTTTAGAAATCTAAATAAAAGAATAGTGTTTATACAGGTGCATATAAGTGTGAAAAAATGAAAGTCATTAAAAATAGACTTGCACAATAGCATTAATACCGTAAAACCTGGCTCAAAAAGCCATTTCGCACCGCTGTCATAATATAGTGTTATATTGATATCTTCTATAGAGCATGACTGAAAAGCCGGATAATATGCAATCCAATCATCACATGTATATCCTCTAAAACCAAAGAAAAATACCATGATTAATACACATACTATATTTATACGGCTTTTTATTTCTTCTTTATCTATAGAAGAATGAAGTAATGCTAAAAAACCGTATATAAGTACAAGTATTAAATATGGAATGGAGTATATCATCTATATCCTTATTTTGTTTTTCTTGCCATATAAGAATCTCTGATGTAGAGAATCCATATACAATCTGCTACAATTCCAATTAATATAAAAGCAAAAACGATGAAAGAACGTGGAGTTCCAGATGCTGTCGTAGGAACTGATGCGCTTTGTACTATTGTGAAAACGGGGGTCTTCTCTAATACTTTTGCTTTGGTTATTTGAAGTTGTTGAGAAAGCTGATTATATGCATTATACTTTAGTTGCATATTATTCTCAAGGATATCTCTTTCTATCTTGACTTTCTCAAGAACAATATCCGTATTAGAATCCGAGAATGAAGCATATTTTTTCTGCGATTCTATGTATTCTTTTTCTGCTTTTGCAAGTAACTTTTCAGTATACTCGACATCACTACGTGCTTTCTTAGTTCTATAAAATGTAATATATTGTTGTAATCTTGATTGTATTGTATCAGCAATGGTAGCAGCAACAACTTTGTCTAAATCAGTTACAGAAATAGAGATAACGCATGTCTTTTTATCGACAATACAGGAGATATTTCCTCTAATACTATTACAAATATTATCCTGTTCTTTTGTCAGCTTGAAAATATTAATAGTATCATTATTATTGTTATCTTGTTGTTTGGCTGTAAATAGTTTTGAAAGCCATATTTTTGGATATGACCAAAATGGAATTTTTGTGTCATTCTTTAAATGATTATAATAGCTTTTAGATATAGAGTCATTTTCTGTTTTTACCATCACGTCAAATAATGGAATAATAAAGTCTGAAGAAGAAACCACATCTGGATATATTTCCGGATATATGGCATCAATGGATGAACCGGTATTACTTAAATTTATACCGACCATAGAAGCAATATCGCTTAGATTGTTTGTCATTCCATTTCCTCCAGATAGTTCTGGAGCTAAAATAACATTTGCTGTATACTTTTTGGGAGTATTGATGGCAATAACAACTCCCATTATTGCTCCTATAATTATAAATAATAATAGTTCTTTTTTATTTGATAATATATTTCTTAATAGACCTATTATGTCTATTTCGTTTGTTTTTTCAGGTTTTGTATTATTCATATTATATGGTTTTATTTGTTCTTATAAAATGATAGAGCGAATGAGAATATTATAGTTTTAAATGACAGATTATACTTTTTTTTGTAAAAAAGCCATTTGAAAATATTTATGGGATTAGAACTCATTAGTTCGCTTAAATCAAACGCTATTCTTCTGTTTATGTACCAATATAGTTTTTTGCTAATAAGTTCCTTATATATGAAATCACTATCATCTTGTGGAATCGCTTTTTTAAGAAAATTTTCATACCAAGTTCTAGACTTTATCATAGCCTCTATTTTCTTATCCGTATTATTGGTAGATTTTGTTATGTTCATACGGTTTTCCCTGTACATAAAACCAATATTTTGCACGTTGGCTACACCTTTTTCTTTTGCTGCTTCAAATGCGGATATATGGTCTGCTCCCCAAGCGTATGGTAGAAAGAAAAATCCTCCACGTTCTTTAAGAGGCTTTGTCTTGAATAGCCAGTCTCCAATAAATTGACGTCTTCCACGCCACAAATACCATATCATAGCGAACACACTTTCTGTTGTGGGTCTGCCGTCTAAAATGTCAATTACATTAGAATTCTCGTCTATAATTTCAGTACGGGTGTGATAGATGTCATATTGAGGATAGAGACTTATAAGATCTTGGTAGTCTTTCAGACAATTAGGCTTGAGCATATCATCATCGCCCATGCATATTATGTAATCACCTGTTGCGTGTTTTAGACATTCATTCCAATTCTTAATAACATCATGTGCTCCAAAATTCTTTGCATTTTTATAATACTTTATTCGGGAATCATCATATTGTATAATAATTCCATCAATATCTTGTGGAGAATCATCATTTACAATAATTATTTCAAAATTTTGTAAAGTCTGATTTAGAATGCTTTCGATGCATTCTCTTAAAAATGTACTTTTAAATGCAGGTATTGCTATTGTAAAAAGTATATTGTTTATATCCATTTTTTATCTTCTGAAAATTGATGGGAAATGAGTTCTCAAATATAATATGATTTTCCCTTTATAATTAAAGAAATTAGGATCCCTCCATGTGCTATCACACCAATGTATGAGATGTGAGTCTTTCGTTCTTGTTTTTATATCTCCAGCCAATACAGATGAAGGAAATACGACCATATTGTCTTTTAGCTCTTGTTTCTCATCAGTATATCTGAATCCGTATTTAATTAAGAGTTCTGCCATTATTGCAGGATTAATAAAATCTTCAAATAACGTTCCATCTTCTTTAATAAAATGACGTGAACCGAAAAAATCAAGGCATTCTTTTATAAAAACATTTCCTTTGCATGCGCCAAAAGCTGCTGCAAGAATCCCCAATCCAGCAATGCCTTGTCCATATATAAGTGGCTTGCAGTTCTTGTCTAACTGATGTTTGCCGTGATTATTGAAGTCGTTAGGGTGTAGTTCTATTGAACTAAAGAAATCATAATTAAGAAAATCATCAAGGGATTTGTATGTGTACACATCCGTATCAAAATAAATGCCACCTTCATTATATACGGCATAATGTCGTATATAATCGGATGCAAGAGACCATTTTTTCTTTTCTATAGCTTCTTTAACCCATGTTACAGAATCTATATCAAAATTATCTTCGTTCCAACATTTTATTTCATAAGTTGGCATAACTCTTCTCCAACTATCAATACAGCGGATTACTGAAGGACTTGGTTTATTTTTGCCTAACCATACATAATGTATCTTCTTTGGTATCATATATTTTTCTTTTTTATGATTGACGAACATTTTGTGAATAGTTCCATTGTTATACTTTCTTTTGTAAGATATAAATATCCAGTATATAATATCAGGCCAACACCCCCGCAGAGTATAAACTCATTAAAGATGTTATTGGTAATTGGCATTATAATAACAACGCCCAAAGACATAACGCAGGTTCCAATAAAATATTGCTTGATGTTTTTGGTAATTAATTTAAATGGTATGTATTTCTTGCCAATTTTATATTCAGTGATGAATATAGATAATTCTGCTAAAGCTATTGCGTATGCGGCTCCTTTTTCTGCAATTAAAGGAACTAATATTATATTTCTGTCTCTTATACACATCTCCGA
>ERZ1027188.104-NODE-104-length-37287-cov-9.704072_pt1 | contig 37287 bp, 25 predicted proteins | sample MGYA00519273_ERZ1027188 | MGnify/ENA primary metagenome ERZ1027188 (study PRJEB26926, sample SAMN06164623) | human gut metagenome | biome: ENVO:00009003; feature: ENVO:2100002; material: ENVO:00002003 | host: Homo sapiens | place: USA | collected 2012 ... | reverse complement strand
GTTTCCCAAAAAGCCGTGTATCAATGTACAACGTACATTAGACACACAGCTGAGTCTATTTTGAATTCATCGAACTCACGTTACATTACGTTCTGTAAAGACGAGTTTGATGTCATTTTTTAGATTAAGCGCATAGCTTTATTCCATTTTTTAGATTAAGGATTGATTTCTCTTTTACTAAATACATAGCGGCAGACTACAATTCCGACATCAGGTGGCTGATGTAGATACATAAGATAATCTGCTATCTCTTATTGTCATAAATCTTCACAACTATAGCATCTAAAACTCGCGAATTTGCAAACAAACTCTTCCTTGCTCTCAAAAACGCGAAAATACGGCATTTTAGGGTATTTTGATTTAAGTCATTGATATTCAAAGACTTACCCCGTTTTTAATTAAAAATAGCCCTTTCAGAACGCGTTTCAGACCTCGTTACATTGCAACGGAGCCACTTTTGCACTTCAACGGAGCCACTTTTGGCCTCCAACGGAGCCTCCGTTACACTCTAAAACGGCCTAAAACGCACTCTAAAAGTGCCTCCGTTAGACACTAACAAACGTTAAATCGGGCAAAAACGGCATTTTCCCTCGTTTTTCGAGACATCAAATTTCGACAAAAATCGGGTCATTTTTTTCCTAACGGAGGCCGTTTTGGAATTTTGAATTACGATTTTTGAGTTTGGAATTAGGATTTTTGAGGTCGAGAAATCATCGAAAATGAGTAACGGGACCATTATTTAACAAAAGTTGACGCAAAACGAAATGTAAAGAATATTTATTATTCTGATAAAACATCGCAATTGTTTTATTCATAAAGAATGTTAAATCCGGTTTGAGAAATATACCATTACGTGTTATATCATCGTAATTAAAATAAAAGGAAAAAGCAAGAAAAAGGAATGGAAGAAAGCGCATTCGAACAGATAGCAAGGCGCCTGCGGGAGAAAGCAATGACTTCGTGCCGCTGCCTCGGAATGGATTCCGCAGACGCTGAAGACATCGCACAGGATGTGATGCTGAAGCTCTGGTCGATGCGCAAGGACTTGGATAAGTATAAATCCGTTGACTCTCTCGCTGCACTGATGGCGAAACATCTGGCGCTGAACGCGAAACGAGACCGCAAAACGGTTGCTAACGAGGACGCTTTCGGCAGAATCGCAACCGCCACAGCAGGCCCGGCCGAACGGTTGGAGACCAAAGAAAACGAGGAATGGCTGAAGCGAAAGATGGCCGATCTGCCCACCACGCAGCACACCATATTATATATGAGACAGGTGGAGCGGCGCGACAATCACGAGATAGCACGGATATTGGGAATTGGGGAAACATCGGTGAGTACGCTCTTGGCACGGGCACGGCACACGCTGATGGAGGAACTGAGAAAACGACAGGCCATAATAACAACGTAAACAACGAAGAAATGAAACGATATACTGAAGAATACATAGAACGGCTGTTGGCCAAATTCATGGATGGCACAAGCTCCGTGGAGGAGGAAAGCATACTCGGCGAATACTTCCGCACGCAAGGCGGACGGGAAGAATGGGCTGAATATCGCAGGATGTTCGCCTATTTCGATAGCGGAATGACGTCTCTCCCTCCTGCTGAAACAACGCAAAAGGCGCACAGAAGATTTGCTTTTTTGCATCCGAAATGGATTGCTGCCGCTGCGGCCGTGGCAGTTTTGACCTTGATGGTATCGGTATGGCAATTAAAAGAAGACTCTGTAGGACAGACGGCATTGGCAGAGAAGAACGCCACAGAGGTTGCGAAGGAAATGCACAGGGCTGCCTCAACGGAGCATTCTGACGCCGCAAGCAAAATTGATACCGGCATACGACTCGCTAAGGCGCAAGCTGCTGACGAAAAAAATGACGCAAAGACGACAGAAAAGAACATACACAGGAATATCCGCAACAACAGCATCGCATCGGCAAACGCGACGAACGCAAGCGAGATTCCGACAAAGGAGTCGACTGCCAAAAGCCAATACAGCATAGAGGAGACAACGAAAGAGGAACTGAAAAGGGCCTTAACGGAACTGGAACGCACCCAAAACGAGATAGCGGAATATAACAGTGAGGTGATAATGGCAAACTTGGAGATGCACAATCTTGACGGGGTGGTAAGAGAAGAACAAAGCTACGGAGGCGACGCTCATGACTACTCGACACCGGAGATACGCTATCTGCGTGCCATGACTATGCAATAATATCTGATGTGCGCATATATATAAAGCCGGCAACGGACAAATAGAAATAAAAGAAAACAAATAAAGATAAAAGGAGAATCACATTATGAGACATTACAAAATCATGGCTTTATGCCTATCGATGCTTGTCATCCCGACTGTGGCGACAGCACAAACAAACGTGAAGAAAGCGTTCGATAAATTTCTAAACAGTTCAAAAGTGGTGTACACCGAACGTCATTCGCTCGACAAAGACCCGGAGACAAACGAAAAAAGCGGGCAGTATGACATCTACGAATACACGATTTCGGCAAAAGACAAGAGCCTCATCACCGACCTGCAAAGGGCGTTCGACAAAGACAAGGAGCAGGCCTACACCATAGAATCGGGCGTGTCGCGCTACAAGAATTCATGGGCCGTGTCGGTGGCTGTGGGCGACGGCACGAGCACCAACGTGGGATTAGGAAACAGAAAGGGCGAGAACTTCACTTATTCGTGCTTCATCGACGAAGCCGACGCATCGCGCACTCACCGTTATGCTTATGGCATCTCATGGTTAGAGGACGGCAAAGAGATTACGGGAAGGCTCATCATTACCTACGCTACGACGCTGAAATACCGCCAAAGCAAGAAGAATACTTCGGTAATGACAACAAAAAACGATGTTATCACTATGTCGTTGAATGACTATCAAGAGGCGCAACTCGGCAATTTTTATTTCTATGCCAAGCGACTTGAAGAGTTTATGAAAACGGATGGAGCACAGAGTTCGTTCATGGCGAATGAACTTTATAAGATATGTAAGAACAGCAAGCAAGCGGATTCAACGGACAAGAATCTCATGACAAACGAACTTGTGCGGCTGAAAGGGCTCGCAAAAGATGAGTTTCTGCGCCAACTGTTACAGGCTTCGATAGACTATCTGAAATAAACGGGTACGGGACATGAAATCTGATTGCAGCAATTTCATGTCCCGTTTTCTTTGGAACATAAGAAAATAAATGATATATTTGCACCCGTAAATAGTTATAAACGAGCCTGACAGGCAGAAAGATACAACGAAAAAAGAATATGGAACAAGAGCCTATACTCAACGAACACAACAAGGAGGAGTTTCCGCCAAGCCACACGGCGGAGCATCTGCTGAACCAAACGATGATAAGGATGTTCGGATGCGAGCGTTCTCGCAACGCGCACATAGAACGGAAGAAAAGCAAGATAAGCTATATCATCGACCACAAGCCCGACCGTAAGGAAGAGAAAGAAATTGAACGGCGCATGAATGAACTGATCGCGGAGGACCTGCCCGTTACATTCGAGTTTGTTTCGCGGGCCGAACTCACGGAGGAAAGTACGGCGGAGGGCGGCCGTTTCGCCGGAGTTTCGCTTGAACGTCTTCCGTCTGACGCATCGGAAACCATCCGACTTGTGCGCATCGGCGACTACGATGTGTGTCCCTGCATAGGCAAACACGTGCGCTCAACGGCGCAAATCGGGCGTTTCGAGATGCTCGGAACCAACTGGGACGAGGAGAAACATTCGTTCCGAGTGAGGTTTAAGGTAGTTCAGTAGAACCTCAAAACCAATTCTTTGATTGTTATTACATATTCAACAGGAACATAAAAAGGACAAGGGCGCGTTGCAGGCTTAATTGCAACGCGCCCTTATTTGTATCTGATTAAGAATAAAGCAGATAGTAAAGGTATCGCAAAAGTTATCTCAATCAATGAAACGACGGGTTATTTCGCCGTAGTTCTCAATGCGGCGGTCGCGTAGGAAAGGCCACCAACGGCGCACCTGCTCACTGTGTTTCAGATCGACGTCCACCACTTTGCGCTGCTCCTCGACCGCCGAAGCACGCCAAAGGAACTCGCCCTGCGGCCCGGCCACGAAGCTGCTGCCCCAAAACTGGATGCCGTTGGTCTGTCCGGAGGGATCAGGCTCATGTCCGACACGGTTCACCGATATTACCGGCAGACCGTTTGCAACGGCATGACCGCGCTGAACGGTGGTCCAAGCCTCGCGCTGCCGCTCCTGTTCCTCGGCGCTGTCGCTGCTTTCGAAGCCTATCGCCGTGGGATAGATGAGCATATCCGCACCACGGAGAGCCATCAATCGGGCTGCCTCCGGATACCATTGATCCCAGCATACAAGCACTCCGAGCCTGCCAACCGAAGTATTTATCGGCTCGAAACCGATGTCACCGGGCGTGAAGTAGAACTTCTCGTAATACGCCGGGTCGTCGGGGATGTGCATCTTGCGATACTTTCCCGCTATCGTTCCATCGCGTTCAATCACTACGGATGTGTTATGATAAAGCCCCGCAGCCCTTCTTTCAAACAAGGAGGTAACAATCACCACACCATATTTGTGCGCCTGCTCGCCGAAGAAGTCGGTAGAAGGACCGGGGATAGGCTCGGCGAGGTCAAAATTATCCACCTTTTCCACCTGACAGAAGTACAGAGAGTTATGCAGTTCCTGCAAAACCACAAGCTCCGCGCCCTGTTCTGCCACCTCGCGAATGCCGTCGGCAAGTCGCCGTTTGTTGTCTTCTATGTCTGCAACATTGTGTTGCTGGATTATTCCTATCTTCATTGTTTGTTATTTTTTATGGGATGTTATAGGGAAATATAAGGTCTTATACGAAAAAGTATAGGGTGTTATGGAAAATACTATAAGATGTTATCAATACTTTCACAGATGATTCTCTCCCCCCTGGGGGAGTCGGAGGGGGCCTTAAGGGAGTCGGAGGGGGCTTCAAGGGATGCTTGGAAATTGCATTGTGCAGCAATGGAGCGAACCATGTTGCACAATCACCGCGCGACTGTCAATGCCTATTATCTCTCTGTCGGGGAATGCTCCGCCGATGATGCGCATGGCCTCGGCATCCTTTCTGGGCTGTCCGTAAGTAGGAACGAGCACCGCACCATTAAGAATCACGAAGTTGGCGTAGGTCGCCGGAAGTCGCTCTCCGCCCTCAATGATAGCGTCGGGCATGGGCAGGCGCAACAGATTATAAGGCTCGCCTGAAGCCGTCCGCAGCTCTTTCAGTTGACGTTCCAAGCATCGGAAATCCTCAAACTGCTCATCGTCGGGGTCGTCAGAGGCTATATATAATAAGGTGTCGTTGGGTGCAAGGCGCACGATCGTGTCGATATGTCCATCCGTATCGTCGCCCACAAGGTTGCCATAATCGAGCCACAGCACCCTGTCGGCACACAAATCAGCTTTCAACCGAGCCTCAATCTGCTCCTTAGTCATAGGTTGGTTGCGGTTAGGAGCAAGCAGACACTGGCTCGTTGTGATTATCGTACCGCACCCGTCGCTCTCTATAGAACCGCCTTCGAGCACGAAATCGAGCCTGTCCGCATAGTCGCCGCTCAGCGTTTCCTTCAACTTAGCGTTTATGGCGTTGTCTTTTTCGGCCGCAAACTTCATGCCCCAGCCGTTGAAACAGTAGTCGAACAGGCGCTTACCGCCATCCGAAACAAGCGTGATGAAACCGTGGTCGCGCGCCCAAGTGTCGTTTGTGTCGCACTCAAAGAATGTAATCCGTGCCATCTCCGCATCTCCAAGATGCTCCGAAAGCATGGCGCGAAGGCTGTCCGCAGACTTCTGCGTAACGATAAGCAAGCGTTCGCGGCGTGCTATCTCGCGCGCCATATTCACGTAAACCTCCGTTATCCGGTCTAAGATTGGAGCCCAATCGGTGTCCTCATGCGGCCATGTCAGTTGCATGAAATCCTGTCTCTCCCACTCCGCCGGCAGTCTGTAATTGTTTCTTTCCATCATATTGATTACAAAATTACAATATTTTGGTGAAACGGCAAGCAAAAGAGGCCGTTTTTAGGCAACACAAAAAATCCCCGACAAGCACAGAAATGCCTATCGGGGACAACGCTCCATTTACAGAACACTTACTTCTCTGTATCTTTGCAAGCCTTGATTACAGCCACATTATGTTCGTATTTCGGGAAAGAAACCTTGCCGTCCTTCACCACGGCGGTCTGTTCCGTGTAGAGTTCCATGACTTTTGTACCGTCGGCAAACTCTCCTGCCACGTCGATAGCCTGCCATTCGTTTGGCATCAGACGCAGCAATATCTTGTCGCTGCCGTCATAACGCACGCAGGTATGTGTGTCGATAGTGCGCTGCCTGCCTGTTCCGATGACAGGATTGGCGCGCCTTATTTTGCCGAGTTTACGGAAATGAGCGAGCTGTTCCTTGTTTATGTCATTCCAATCCATATCCGAACGGAACGCCTGGTCGCCGTCTACGTTCAGCCGGGCCTCGGTCAGTTTACGCCCGGTCTCGTCTCCATAGAACACCTGCGCCACACCGGGAGAGAGCAGAAGTGCCGTTCCGCAGTCTATCATGTTATCCATATCGGCATCGCGATGATAGGAGTTGTTCAAGTAATTGAACGGATGCCAGTTATTATGGGCGGCCACACTGTCGGCATAAGCCTGCCAAGTGTAGACGATTCCGTCCAAATCGCCGTGCTTGGGGAAGTAGAAGTTCACCAGACTTGAGAAGCCGGCAGCGGCATAATCAGGCTTATAGTCAATCGAAGCACAGTCGTAATCACCTGTCATATAGAATTTATCGGTCCACGCCGAAGCCGGGTCTGCGGGATGGGCAGCACGCCATTTGCCGAGTGCAGCATTGCAGGCAGCGTTCAGTTCCTGCCATCTGTTAATGCGGACATTCTCCACTATGTCGCAACGGAAGCCGTCGATGCCGAACTCCTCCACCCACGACGCAATCCATGCGATGAGGTATTGCGACGGACTCCAGTCGCGGTTCTTGCGCAACTTGCGTGCCGACGGGTTCACCCACGCATCGTTCTTCTTGCCTTCCATCTTCCATTTGCGCAGCAAGAAGGCCGGAATCTTAACCGTTTCGTTGCTCTCGTCCTTGAAATCGGGCATACCGTAGAGCGTCGCTTCGAGCGGATTGTTCTCGTCCCAGCCCTCGTCCGGCATACGCACCCAGCCACGACCATACCATCCATTCCACTCCAACCGCTTCTCAAAGAACTTGTCATAGCTCCATTCGCGAATGTGCTGCGCAGCCTCTTCGGCTGTATATCCGGTCTCGGCGAAGCCATACTGCACGGCATCGAGCAACGTGGGATAGCCCGGATCGTTAAGGTTTGCACCCAGCATCACACGTATTCCCTGAGCGTGCAGGGTGTCGACAAGCTCGCGGAACTCCGCCACCGTACCGTAATTCTTGTCAATCTGCGTGTAGTCGAGCGGATAATAGCCGTGATAACCATAGTGCGGGAAGTCGTTTACGGGTCCGCTTCCGGTCATCCAACCGTGTATCTGCTCATATACATCGGTCATCCAAACCACGTCGATGCCCATGTTGGTGAAGTATCCCTCCTTTGCTTTGGCCAGCATACCCTTGAAATCGCCGCCGTGGAAGGTAGCGGCATTAAGCCGTTCACTGCCGTAGTCAACCCTCCGGCCATAGTTTATGTCGTTCAAAGTGTCGCCGTTGCAGAAGCGGTCGGTAATAACAAAGTAAACTGTTGCGTTGCCCCAAGTGAAGTCTTTCTTAGCACTTGCGGCAAAAATCTGAAGTCCGCACAGGACAAACAGGGTCATAAAATAAATTCGTTTCATCATTCTAAAAAGTTTGATGCAAAGTTACCCTGTTTGTTCCATATATAAAATACTGATTTATAACCCAAAAAAAGGTTATATCAGCTTCATCGCCTTAGCCGCCATGATGGCCTCTACGGAATTGCCAACACTCAGTTTTTCGAGTATGTTCTGGCGGTGACGGTTCACGGTATGTATGCTTATGTTCAGCAAATCGGCTATCTGCTTGCTCGGTTTTCCGTCCATTATGAGTCTCAGGATTTCCTTTTCGCGCGCCGAAAGAATCTGTTTTTTCATGTCCGAAAATGCCAGCGCCACGACCTCGCCCGTATTATTATTAATAATGTGTGGGCAAATGCCAGTGCCGCCGACACCGTCCGACGCCAAGTCGTAGCAGCAGAGGATGAGCCAGATGCTTCCCGAGGGCGACGGTTGCAGTATCTGCGTACTGTTGTTTACGAAGAGATAATTTCCCTCACGGCCTTTAATGCGTATCCGGCACGTTGCCTTGTAGCCGAGTTTCTCGTCTCCCGGCAGAGCATCTACATACTTAAAGAACTCATATTCAAGCATTCTCTTCTCCACAAGGTCTTCAGGATGAAGTCTGTTATATATCAAATCCTCATCGCTCGAATTGAGTTCTTTATATAAAGAGGTACCTTCGCTGATGCCGAGCAGTGCGGCAAATGCTCCGCCATAGAGGTAGCAGCAGTCTGAAGCAGCATCGGTAATCACGGCACAAGCATTGTTCAGTCCCACCAATGCGCTCACCCTACCCTTGCACACCTCGAGTAGCGCACTGTCAAGATGCTCGTTTTCCAGATGCTGCGACTGATATATATCATTCAGTTCCTTTCTCAGTATATCCATAAGTCTGCCCTTTTTCCCCGCCGACGTTATTTGCTTACTGCCCCCTCTAATCCCCCAAGAGGGAAGGACCCAAGCCCCCTCCAATCGGCAGTCGTTTTCCGCCGACGTTCTTCGCCTTCCGACGTTCACGTTTTAAGATATACAAAGATAGTGAAAGGTGAGTACAATACAAAATAAATGAAAACACTTTTTTATTTATTTGTATTGTCGAGCCGCATCCTACACAATACCTTTACAATACGGCAAATCCCCGACGAGCATCAGAAATGCCCCCCAGGGATTGACATTCTGCCGCGGAATTGCGCTCAATCCCACAGCGATTTATACTCTATTTCGGGTTGTTCTTCAAACACTCCTTCCTCCATCCAACTCTCATGCCGCTTCGCATCGCCTTCCTTAACCGGGTTTGACGCGTCTATCGGCAACTGTTCCATCATCGCGTCTGGCATCGGAATCACCGCCATGACGCGCGGACACTGATATATTTTCTTCTTCATCACTTCCTATTTTAGTATATATTTCTTGCCGTTCTTCACGTAAACGCCTTTGCCGATGGCTTTCCGGCCGTCCACTCTCACGCCCTGCATCGTATAGACGGCATCGCTTTCAGGCTTCATTCCGGCGCATACTGCATCCACGGGAGTGATGTCACCGAATGTAAAATGTATCTCTTTAGCCGAAAGCACGCTGCCCAACGGCAAAGATAGATAGGCCCTGTATTCAGCCACCCTACCGCCGGCCTCATCGCAAATATGGAACACACCATCGCTCAGGAGGAAGTTTATGTTGCTGCCGTCCTTTTGTTGTATATCCAGCTTGCCTTGTACCGCAGCCACGAGACAGTTGGCTGGAGATGTCGGATTGGCCGGTCTCTTTATCGGATAAAGCTCTCCGGCCTCGCCACCGCCATATATCAGTACGCCGGTCTCGGCCGTATATTCGCCTGCTGCGATGCAGGTTGCCACCTTATCCGCCATATCACAGGACGGCACGATATATGCCGACAGCGAATTTCCGTTATCATAAAAGCCCTTGACAGAGCTAAAGTCGAGAGCCTTGTCGAATGAAAACGTGCGCCACATCTTGCCTTTCTCTATCATAGGATATAGCTGGCTCTCGCACGATTTCAACCCTTTCTCCGTGGTAAGATAATGCTTATAATGGCTCAGGCGCACAAAGAGCTGCGCCTTCGGACTTCCAAACAGGTCATATCCCGACTCGTCCGTGATTGGTTCTGCCGTCAGTATGTATGCTTCCTCCAAGTTGGAACAGTTAGAGAGCAGTCCTCCATAGATTGTTTTCAGTTTTTTCGGCAACACCACCGTCGTGAGTTCAGAATTATTACCCAATGCCGTCATGCCCAAGACTGTGAGATTATCGTAGTCACGCAGATCGAGCGACTTTATTTGATTGGCACAAATGCCACAGCTCAATATGCAGGTCAGCGACTTCGGCAACCTGAGATTTTCTATCGTCGTGCCCCAAATGGCACCCCCGCGAAGGTCGGTCTCGGCGAGATTGCGAGGCTCTGCGCCATAGGCATAAAGCATATTGGAATAATAGAACAGGTAGGAAACTTTATCTTCGCCCTGCGTACTGCGTGTAATAAGTACTATCTTCGTGTCTTCCACCACAAAAAGCACATCGTCATCCAGTTCCAAAGTGGTCAGAGTGCCGCCGGTATTCTTCCGTTCATTCTCTGATTTCGCGGTGTTTCCGCAGGCTGTCCGGTCTACATTTCCCATATAGTTGAGCACGCAAAGGTCGGCGCAGCTCAGTTTGCTCACACCATTTACGACAACCGTCTTCACCTTTTTCCATGCTGCATCGGCCGCCGTTTCGGTGAGGTCGAGGTCTGCACTCTTCATAAGTTCGGCCAAGTTTGATACCGAGCAGGCCGCACTTATATCTTTGAAGGCATAGTAAGAGACTGATTTATCGTCTTTGATTTCACACAATGGTTTGTCATCGGCCGCGCCTGAATAATCAGCAACAGTGAGAGCCTGACTGACCGAGCCGGTCACAGTAACTTTCGTTCCATCCTCGGAAACATCGATATTTCCTGTCGGTGCAGCCGGTAAAGACAATCGGCACAGCACGAAAAGGAAACAAAAAAGTATTTTTCTAATCATAAAAAAAGTTTTGCTGCAAAGTTATAGTGTTATCTTTACATACGAAATACTGATTTATAACCAAATAAAAGCAGAACTTTTGTTTTAGTACAAGGCTTCTGTACTAATTGTACAAGAGCCTTGTAGCGATTGTACAAAGGCCTTGTACTAAAAGTACAAAGGCTCTGTACTAAAAGTACAAGGCCTTTGTAACAAAACGAACAAGTAGTTTACGCTATCTTGCAGCGTTAAAAATAAGTCTGATAACCATGTAGAAGGACTATATTCTCAGTGTAACATTCGACTTTCCACGCTCAGTCATAATGGAAATTATATATATTCCGTGCTGCAAATGGCCGACGGGAACACTCACGAAATTGCTTCCGACAGCAATAGAAACAGGCACACGCCCCTGTATATCGGTTATGCGCACGGCCTTTACCGGCTCTCCCGAACTGACATTCAGCATACCGTCGCTTACCGAGATTATAGGTTTCTGCTGCACTTCGGCCGCATTGCCTATCGACAAATCCTGGTCTTCCACCACTTCCACAATACGGCTCCTGCCCATAGGTATAATCTTTCTATCGTCTTGCAGCGTTATAGCAATTATATATACCGGCGTGATGACATACTGACCCGGCTCCATGCCGGTTGTATTCAGCGTAACTCCTGTCACTCCCGTCTCGCCCGAAGGAATGAGAACAGGTCTCGTCAACACCTCATCATCGCCAGTAGCGTCTTTCTTAGCCACGGTAATGCCCATCAGACCGCTAAACATCATGCTGCCTTCGTTTCGTCCAAACACCGTTATAATATATTCCGACCCGGTATTCATTGTACTTTGGATACCTCTGACGTGATCCTCCACGACATTAACGTCAGGAGATACTCCCCTATAAGTAATCTTATCGGCGGCTATGGTTACGTAGCACTCGCTCGGGCCGTATATGTTGGCTATCAACTGACGCCACTTTCCCTCGGTCTTGGTACGATAGAAGAAGCCTATGCGGTAGGTTCCCTCAGCAAGCCCACTGTGCGGCATATCAACATTAAACTCCGTATAGGTGCTTGGCTGAAGTTTCATTTTAGTGATAGATGACTCTATCGGCTCTATTCCAGAGTCTGTAATGACAGCCGCGCACACGTCGCCGTCAAACACTATGTGGCTTCTTGCCATGCAATAAAAGTTGAAGCCGGAATCTTCCGTAGTAGGAACTGTGATTTCCGGGTTAGCCGAACAAGTTTTTTTATCGGAAGCGACATACACATTCAGCTCGTTATTCCAAAGCAACTGATTGGTTTGCGGAACGCTCTCGCCCCAGCCAAGCGGCTGTATATGGCACTCAACATGCTGTACAAAGGAATATGTATTAGCCGGTCCGCCTACGCCCTGAGTTCTCGGACCGAGTGCCGACAGATTATAATAACCGTCGCAAACGCCTTTCCATCCCCAATTAAAATGGAACATACCCTCGCCATCATAGCCGTCGCAGATGAAAGAGTGGCCTCCGCCATAGAAGCCTCTACCTCCATACAACACCGGGCGGGCGGCATACAGTTCGCTTGTGATTATATCCACCCACTCATCGTCCGGCAACAACTCACGCTCATAATGATGAATGTTGGGATCATAGCCGAAATACTTTATCAACGCATCGGCAGAGATATAAGGGTCTGCCGAACTTTCATCATTTCCGTATCTCATCTTTGCGCCATAACCTACACACTTCATGAGCTGTGCCACGGCCGTACATGATGTTTCCGAAGAACCGGAATCATAAGTCGGGAGCATATTATCCCAGTCGAAAGCCGGCTGAGAGTTGAAATCGAGAGTGCGCTCCACACCATTATCAGTATAAGAAACCGTTCCGGTGGGTCTGGCGGGATACTTGTAATAATACATTATCTGCGCCGTTGCCGTGGCTACGCATCCCGTAATGGTAGGCTCGCCGTTTACTTCCGGGGTCAGCGTGTTATACGGAGCGTCCTGTCCCCACTGGCTTTTCAGCAGAGGCTCGACCACCGTTGTGGGGTAAGTAATGGCCTTCGACTGCGCATATTCGGCCGCATCTTCTGTCGTGGAAAGGTTTTCTACGCTATAAGCCACGGCATCGAGCCATGCCTTGCAAGCCTCCGGCATATTCGCCGTGTCGAAGTTTTCATTGTCGCTATAACCGATTATGGACGGCAGACGGTCGTCGCCGGCAACAATAACGAAACCTTTGGCATCATTACCGTCAAACACATAATAAGCCGCATCAGAGGCATCGGCATCCGACTTGGGCGACTGACGTTTCTTGGCGTAGGTACACTTCATTTCTTTTGAGCCTCCACCCTGTCTGTTGCTGATAAATTCTCGGGCAATGCGCGTGGCTTTTCCTTTGCTTATAGGTGCGGATAAAGCTATAAGCGGGAAAAAGAGGAACGCCGCAAGGATAGTTTTAGTGCGTAAGGATAGATTCATAATCTATATAAATTATTGATTATTAATAGGTTTAAGTATATTTTTCTACAAAAATAAATAAGTTATCGCAAAGTTGCAAATATTTTTTTAATAAACACGTTATATCTTTGTGCAGCCCTCACGGTGCATAAAGGGATTTTTTTAATAATGTAGATATATTTATAAAAAAGAGATGAACAAATTACAGATTATCGCAATAACGGCAGCGATGGCATTGGTGGCGTGCGACTCTAAGAACGTGAAACCGCTAATCGGGGGCATCAGGAATGCTGAGGAGACAATAGAAAAGATTAACGGAAACGGGGATTACGCAAGCGGAGAGAACGAAAACAACGAGTATTCTGATGCGCAGGACGGTAAAGGTAAAGGCGATAAGGGAACGGGAAGGCAAGGGAAAGGACTTGAAATTCCGGCACGACTGACGGGCGTTTCAGAGCAGATTCTGTATAGAACGGGCTACACAACTTCGTATAATAAGGACACACGGTTGCCTAATTGGGTGGCGTGGCGCCTGACGGCGGAGCATACGGCGGGAAAAAACAAACGGCCGGGAAAGGCTTTCCATGAGGACGAGGATGTGCCGGAGCCGCGGGCTGTGGACTGGGATTACTATAATTCGGGCTACGACAGAGGCCATATGTGTCCGGCGGCAGACAATAAATGGAGCGCGGATGCGATGTATGAGTCATTTCTTTTCACAAATATGTGTCCACAGAACCACATTCTGAACGTGGGCGACTGGAACGAAATGGAGAACCAGTGCCGCCGATGGGCAAGGGAATACGGTGAGGTTTATATCGTTTGCGGGCCTATCCTGCTCAAACAGAAGCACAAAACGATAGGCAAAAACAAAGTGGTGGTGCCCGAAGCATTCTTCAAAGTGGTACTGCGTATGCAGCCGTCGCCAAAGGCTATCGGCTTCATATACCGCAATACGGACGGCAACCGCCCGAAAGACGCCTACGTAAACTCGGTGGATGAGGTGGAGCGGATAACGGGAATGGACTTCTTCCCCGCCCTGCCCGACGACATTGAGAACGAAATAGAAAAAGAAAGGGACCTTAGTGGTTTCTGAATAGCCGCAGAAAGATAAACAAAAAGGGGAACATACCGTCACCGGCATATCCCCCACTGAATTTAGTATAATTAGTTTTCAACTATAAAAATCAGATATTACTACTTATAGAGCATCAGAGTGTTCCATCCTATCTGGTCGAACGCGCCGGAATTGTGTCCGTAACGGCCGTCGCCGGAACCGCCCTCGGGGCGCAGCTTGTCGGCAAACATCTGCGAATACCTATAGCCGTCAATACCCTGAGACTTGTAGTGCTGGTAGATTATCTCCCATCCCGGACGCGGAGCGCCTCTGCCTTTATCGTTGGCAAACTGCTCATCAGCAGTAGAAGCCTCGTGATTGGAGCCACCACTACACCACGGGCCAACGGTTGTCCACGGAATCTTTGTGAAATCACAGAGCCATGAGCCTTCAGCGTTGGCGTTGTCTGTACCGGTCTTGAGGTTTGTCATAGCCACATACTCGGCCATCTTCAATACAGCGTTGTCGTTAAGGCTGAAGAAGTCGAGATCCGTGTATTTCGGATTTGCCTGATAGAGCGACCAAGCAACCTGACATAGCTGCGCTGTCACAGCCATTGACATGGAAGCATGTCCCTGATCGCGTCCGCTCTCCTGGTTCTGACACATCTTCTCTCCTGTTCCGAGCGGGTCGGTGTGTTCGGCAAGCACGAGCTTGTTGATGTTGCCATTGCCAACGCCCGACCTTGCGAAATACTCTATCACGAAGTCTACCATGTCGTCATTCTCCGTCAATATACCAATCTGCAAGTATGAGCAGAGGTTCACGAGATCCCAGTTACTCCAGTAGTGTCCCGCGCCACAGGTTACGCCATTGTGCACCATAAGGAAGTTGTAGTTCTTCGTAGAGAACACTTCCACCATCCAGTTGCAGAATATCGCGAAGTCGTTCTCGCTCCAGTTAGCGTAATCGCGCAGCATCTCTCCGGCAAGAGCGAATGTGAATCCCTGCGCTCCGGCGGCGAGCATATTGTTGCTGTCGTTGGATGTTACTTCCTTACATACCGTCGCCCATGTGTTCAGGATCTTTATTCCCTTATCGGCATACTGCGTATCGCCTGTCAACTGCCATAACAATCCGAACTGATAGGCTGCGGCAGCATCGCGCATAGCGTCGGCATAGTTTTCCTTTCCCTCTATCGTTCCAGTGGCGTCACCACGCACAATCTGCTCGTGTGCGTGTACGGTAACTCCATAGTCGCCTGTAGTGTAGGTGTTTGTCTTAAGAGCCTCAAACTCCTTTTTTACTTCATCAAGCGCTGTACCGTCGGCAAGCGCGGCCTTTACCCTTGCGAAATCAGTCTTTGTATAGAGTGCGACGGGGTGGTCATACACTATTCCTTCCTCTGGCTTCACAGACGGCTGCCAACCGGAAAGGTCCACTGTTCCGTACTCATTCTCCCGGCAGGAGGTTGTGGTCAGCGTTACCAAGAACGCTGCCACAATTATCATAGAATCAAATATTATCTTTCTCATAATTATTATCTGTTATTTTTATTGTACTTGCTCGTATGTCAGTCCTTCCGAATCAAGGTAAGCCTTTATGTCGTCCACTGTCTTGAAGGTCTGAATCCAATATACGTTATAAGTTATCTGGTTTGTCAGAGTCCTCATGTCGGCATACTTCAACTGGAATGTCGTGAATTCTCCGATGCTGTTTGCCGGGAAGAGTCCACCGTTTGCAAATGCCTGTGTGGTGAAGTCGTAGATGAAGACGTGCGAACCGTCAGAGCATTTGATGTCATGCTTCCACTTGTTGTTGTTTCCTCCCACGTTACCAGAGAACTTCGTTCCTGTCGCGAGGTCGCTTCCAGATGTATCCAGATTGATTGCACGGCTGGTGCATCCGTCAGCGGCATACTTGTCCTTGACATCCTCCATACGTATGGCGAACAGCGGATAGTTGGCAGGACAGATCCATGTCTTTGGACTCCAGCACTTGAAGTCGCCACGCTGGTTGGTCGCATTCTGCTTGTATGTGGTCACGGTAACATAGCCATAGTGCCACTCGTGCGAGCTGCTTGTTCCGTTGCCGCTTTGTTTTGCGTTATACCATGTGTAGTTGTTCTGGTCGTGGAACAGCTCACGTATCAGTCCGGCAGGCATCGACATCTTTATAGAAGAGGTCTTACCGGTTTCAGGACAAGTAGCCGTGATGGTGAAGTCGCCGAAGTTTCCGCTTTGGTTGAAGGTAACGACACCGTTCTTAACGGTTGCAATAGACTCGTCGGAAGAGGTCCATTCGATGAGCGAGGTCGTGCAGTCGGCAGGATAAGTAGTGTAGTTGAGTGTAACGCTCTTATCAGCAATAGCGCACAGATAATCCGGTGCGGCGAACGACTGGTCGAGAGTGATGTCCTCAGGAGCGACTATACGCTTCACGGTGAGGTCGCAAGATGCCGAAACGCCAGAATTGTCGAGAGCTGTCGCAGTAATGGTTACTTTGCATGAAGTGCCGTTTCCGGGAACTTTGACGCCAGTTACAACACCCTTGTTGTCTACTGCTGCTATTGATTCGTCGCTCGATGTCCATTTCACAGTGCGGTATGTAGCCACCTCGGGCATTATATCTGCCGTAAGCTGGATGCTCTCGCCTTCATAAACCTCATCAGCATCGGCATAGATTGTGATGTCCGTAGTCTGCATGAGTTGGTTGGACACCTTCACTTTGAGCGTACTGTTGACTCCCGAACCGGGATACATGCCCACGGGCATAACCGAAATGATGGAGAATCCCATACCGTTTCCGCTCAAAGCCTCGATGGTTCCGTCGCTGACGGTAGCCACATCAGGATTTGATGATGTCCAGTTGACATCGTTATAGGTGATGTTCTCCGGCGAAAGTGTGTATCCCAGCGATACCGTCTCGCCCTTGATAAGCGGCAAGACTTCCGCACCGGTGTTGTCTACGTATATAAGCTGCTGCAACTCCGCAGGAATATTAAGCTCTATCTTCTCAGGGCAGTAAGCCGGGTCGACATCGGGAATGGAGTCTGCATCAGAGCAGGATGCGAGCATAAGACAAGCCATCATGCCTCCGGCCAGTGTCTGTCCGAAGCGGACAGAAGCAGTGCGGAACGCCGGCTTGCGTGTTTCCTTGTTTATATAATCGATGATTTTCATAATGTCAATCTGTTTGTTGTTAATTGTTTGGCTTTTGACAGGTGCGGGAGATGACGTCGGGCGGTCTCCCGCTCACCTGTGTTTACTAATTCTTCCAGAGCGGATCCTGCTTCAGTTGAGGATTTAGCTGAAGTTGGTCAGCCGGCAGCGGATAGATATAATTCTTCTCGCTCCATGTGCGGTTGCCATACATGATGATACAGCCTGCGCTGTTCAGCGAACGGGTCTGTCCCGGCCATTTGGTAGCATACTCTGTTCCTGTGTACTGAATGCCGAGCAAATCCTGCGGCATCTCGGTCTCGGCAGTCTTCCAACGCTTCAGGTCATCGATGCGGAAGCCTTCAAGGAAGAGTTCAACAGTGCGCTCGCGGCGTATTTCCTCACGCATATCCAGTCCGTTGGCTGTCGCAAAAGCGTTTGAAAGCTTAGGCATATTCGGATTGACACGCAGGCGAACGAGGTTGAGAGACTTGTCAAGGTCGTGGTCGCTGATTTGGCCGTTAAGCTCATATATAGCCTCGGCAAAGTTGAGAAGCACCTCAGCATAACGTATTACCGGATAGTCCATAGACTCGTAATAGTCCTCGCCAACGCGTTCTGTAGCCCATTTCTGAGTGAGATAGCCACTGTTCTGGTGTGTATTTGCAGTTCGGCAGTTGTTATAGTCGTTTGCATCCCATGTCAGACGCGAACCGTTCTTTGTGTCGTTGTCCCAGAACTTCTCGCCATCAGAAAGCAATGTGTTGTCCATACGGGCATCGCGGTTCTGGAATTCAGACGTTGTTGTCGTGTAACCCTGGAACACCTTGCTCTTCTCCACGGGCAGTCCGTCTGCACAGAGATACATATTAGCCATCTTGCGGGTTACGTAGCAAACGTTACCAGCCATAGCATGGGTTACGTTGAGAGCCAGTTTATCAGTGTCGCGATGGCGATGAGCAAGGATATACTCCTTGTTTGCGCTCTTGTTCAGGCCTGCTGGGTTGCACTGCTTGCCATCTTCGAGGATGAACATATAGCGGTAGCTTTGGTTGCCACGGTTCTCGAGGTTGGTGAGAGCATCGCTATAGAATAGTTCGTAAGCATTGTTGCTGTGTTCGATGACCTCCTGCGCTGCAGTCTTCGCACGTGTGAGGAGAGCTGTCGAACGGTCTGTATTGTTGCCATTGCCTGTGTGGAACTTCTGCCATGTGCCTTCATAGAGGGCCACGCGACTGAGCATTGCCCATGCGGCAGCCTTGCACAGACGGCCGGCCTCGGCCGGAGTGTCGGGCAAAAGAGCCGCAGCATCTTCGAGGTCTTTCACACACTGGTCGATAACCACGCCGCGGTCGTCCTGCGGAGCGATGAGTTTATCACTGCCCATATCGATTGGTTCGGTGAGCAGGATAGCGTCGCCGTAAATCTGAACAAGCTCAAAATGGAGGTAAGCCCTGAAGAACAGAGCCTCGCCCTTAGGCTGTCTGATTGCATTCTGGTCGCCGAAGCCCTCAGCGTTCTTGAGCAACAGGTTGGTGTAATATATACGATTATAGAGAGTTGTATAGTTACCGTCGGTCGCGGGGATTGTGTTCGTACCCTGACTGTATGTGTTCAGCGATGACGTACAGCAGAGGTCTGAGCGGTAATCGCTGTGAACACCGTCCGAAAGACCGTTCTGATAGTCTGTTCCCTGCTGCATATCGCGTGTCCAGCCGTAGAACTGGTTGGCAAAGAGCTGGAAGTTTTCAGCCTTGTTCCAGACATTATTGTCGCCCAGAGAGTCCTTCGGGTCGAGGTCCAAACACGATGTCGCGAGTACGGAAACCAAGCCCAGGCAGGCTGTCTTTATTATATTGATAGTCTTCATAACTGTTTCTGATTATGAATTGTTTTGTTTTTAATTTACCTATATTATATTAGAAGGTTACATTCATGCCGAATGTGTAATTGCGGTTGAACGGATACAGACGTGAACCACCTGTGGTTATCTTGCCGTTTTCAAGTTTCACGGAAGACTCAGGATCCCATCCATCGCCAATCTTTGTTGTCTCCCAAAGGTCGGTTCCCGTGATGTAGAGTCGCAAGCCGTTTATGAACTTCAGACTCTTGAGCATCGTTTGCGGGAAGGTATAGCCCAGAGTGATGTTCTTCAGTCGCAGGTAGCGGCCGTCCTGTGCCGTGAGCGACGATGCCTGATAGTTGTAGGCGTTGATGTTTGAGTCGTTGGTGTAAGGTGCATAGTAAGCTCCCGTATTCTCCGTTGTCCATGTATTGCCTATAGACGATGAGAGGCTGTTCATGTAAAGACCGCGGAATGGCACAGTCCAGTTGGTGTCGTTGCCACGATAGATGAAGCGGTTGCCTGCTCCCTGGAACACAACGTTGATGTCGAAGCCTTTATATTCAGCACCGAAATTGAACGAATAAGAGAGTTCCGGATCTGAACTTCCGAGATAGATGTAGTCATTTTCGTCAAGACGACCGTCACCGTTCTCATCGCAATACATATTATCGCCCACGCGGAGATTGCTCGGCATTCCGATACCGTTGTTGTTATAATAGAGTCCTAAGTATGCCTCGCGCTGCTCTTCGTTCTGAATCTTGCCTGCATAACGCAATCCGAAGATTGAGTTAAGGCCGTAGCCCACTTGCAGATTTGAATATCCTGAAGTCTTAACTGATGTTCCCTGATAGTCGGTCAGCTCGTTGCGTGCGAACGTAAGGGTTCCGCCTACGTGGTATTTCACGTCGCCAATCTTACCGTTATATGTTATCTGGCCCTCCCAGCCATAGTCCTTGAACTTGCCGACGTTGGCCGATGGAGCCTTGTCGCCGAGTGTCGCGGGCAGAGTAACGCTCACGAGCATATTGTCGTTGCGCTTCTGGAACCACTCAAGTGTACCGTTGATATAATGTCCCGGGGCGATATTGAAACCATAATCCACCGCGATGTTGTAGTTCTTTATGCGTTCCCAGCTACGGGTCTTCGAAGCGAAAGTTCCGTTTGTCTTGATATAAGAGAGCAAATCGCCTCCTACATAAGCTCCGCCGTTTGAGATTACATTATAAAGCTGCACTCCGTCATAATTGCCGATACCCGACTGGTTACCCACCTCGGCATAGCTTGCACGCAGTTTCAGATTGCTTATCCACTTAACAGTCTTCAACCAGCTTTCCTCGTTGATGCGCCAGCCTGCGCTCACGCCCCAGAAGAAGTCCCAACGGTTCTCGGGCAGGAACTTTGAAGAACCGTCATAACGGCCGTTTGCCTCGAAGAGATAACGTCCTTTATAGTCGTAGTTCAAGCGGCCGAAGTAAGAGAGGATGGCATTTTGGTAACGCTGAGCCTTGTCGATGGTAATGTCGCCTGTTCCGTTTATTATTTCCAGACCTTCCTGAATGTCAGTAGCCTTGATACCGAAGTATGTATAGTCCTTGAACTCATACTGGGAACCTATGGTAAGGGCTGTGTTGTGGTCGCCGAACTGCTTGTGCGCGTTCAGATAACCGGAAACGCTGTAGAAGTCGGTACGGCTGTTTGTCTGCGTATAAGATGACTTCTCCTTTGTCGGGTCGGTGCGCACCACCTTCTCACCCGTGATATTATAGAATTGCAGAGAGTTCTGAACAGTGTTGCGCCAAGCCGAAGAGGTGGTGTAACCGAGGTTGACGTTGGCAGTGAGCCAGTCGGTAATGTCGTAGTTCAAAGTCTCGCTGATGCTGACGCTCGACACGGTGAGCTTGTTGCTTCCGCCTTCCTCAACCTTGCCGACAGGTGATCCCCATGTTCCCCAGGCGTATGGCTTGCCGTTGAGAGCGGCCATCGGAAGTCCCGGCTGTGGCAGTGAGGTGGTCAGCGCAGCACCAATCATCGTAGGAACAACCTGTTCCTGACGGCTGTAAGACACGCTTGAGTCGAGTCTGAAACGCTTTGTGAAATTATAGGTGTCGTTCCAACGGATGTTATAACGCTGGTTGTTGTTCTTTCCGAACGCCAATGTTGAACCGTCATAGTTGTATGCCAAAGAAATGCGATAGGCATTCTTGTCTGTACCTCCTGATATAGACAGGTTGTGTTCTGTGCTCCAAGTGTCGTCAAAGAGGCCTCCCAGCCAGTCTACATCGGCGAATACGAAGTCGGCAACATCGGTAAACGCGGAGTTGCCGAACGGGTTAGCAGAAGTGGAAAGGTCGATGTAGCTGCCTTTGTACTTCTTCATGAGCTGCGCGTAGGTGTACCACACGTTTGATGTATTGTTGTCGTTTTCAAGTGTTTGCATAAGTCCGTCGGCATACTGGTCAAGCGACATGACCGAAGGTTGCAGACCCGGTGTCTTCAATGTCGCGCTCATGCCAAGCTCTATCTTCACCTTGCCTTCCTTACCCTTCTTGGTCGTGATAAGCACAACGCCACCGGCTGCACGCGAACCGTAGATTGCGGCCGAACCATCCTTCAGGAAGTTGATGCTCTCGATATCGTTAGGGTTGAGGTTGCGCATATCGCTCACGCTGTTGGCTGCCACTCCGTCGATGATAACAAGAGGTTCTGTGGAGTTCATTGATACCGAACCGCGCAAGTTCATGGCCCAGCTTTCATCGCCCGGTGCCGAAGACGTACGGGTAATCATAACGCCGGCAACCTGTCCCTGCAACGCCTCAAGCGGACTGGAAAGTCCACCTTTCTGCTCGAAGGCCTTTGAGTCTACTACGGTAACGGCTCCTGTGAGCGACTCTTTCTTCTGTGTACCGAAACCAACGACAACCACTTCCTCGAGCTGTGCGTTGTCTTCCTGCATCACTACATTAAGTGTCGACTTTCCGCCTACGGCCAATGTCTGCGACAGATAGCCGATGTAGGAGAAACGAAGTTTTGCGTTTGCCGGAACGCTCAGTTTGTAGTTACCGTCAAAATCGGTAACAGCGCCCGTTCCGGTCTTGCCTTCTACCAATACGGTAACACCGATAAGAGGCTCACCTGTCGCATCTGTTACATTTCCGCTGACAGTTGTCTGCTGCTGTTGCGCGGTCTGTGCCGATGCAACTGCCCCCCCCGTGCGACTCGTTAAAGGCAGTGTTCCGAAAAGAAGGAGCATCACGAGCCCTGCCCGTGACACTCTGATGCGGAACATCTGCTTTAGTTTTTCCGACGCGTTCCTATCGGAACGGCATCCGAAAGCTGATACTAAATCGTGGATGATCATGTTTTTTGTTTTTTAATATTAATGTTTTCCGTTATTTTTTTGTCTACATCCCTATACGAAGTAGATACGGCAAACACTTAACATCAATTAAAATATTTTTTCAAAGATAGTTATTTTTTCTCTAAAAACTCACTTCTCATTATTCCAATACACAACATAACGCTGGCGATGGAGGTCATAGAGCGGACTGACGGTAACTCCACCTGCCGTTTTGAACACAAGCGGCTCACCAGTCTTCTGCAACGAGCGGGACGGATTTTTCAGGTCGATGGCGAGCGAAGTGGGCAGTCCGTCGGGTATATTATAATTATATGTATAGTAGTCGTTGTATTTCTTCGGGTCGCTGAACGGTGCGGGCGACTGCATTCCTTCTGTTCCAAGCTCTCCGGCAAGCACCACCGGACCATAGAGCAGTGCCACACGCGAAGCGTCACCATGTGCTGTCTCGGCACGTACGCTCATCGGGAACGTTGCCTCCACCTTGTCGCCATCCTTCCAGTTGCGTGCTATCGTGATGTAGCTGCCTGCCTTTCCCGTCGCAACCTTTTTGCCGTTGACCTTCACGACAGCCTTTCCGCTCCACGAAGGATAGCGCAGTTTCATCGTAAACTTGCCGTTACCCGACACCGTGAGCGATGTTGTTTCCGACTTGGGAAAATCTGTTCTCTGCGTGATGCTGATGCCTTTGTCCTTCCACGACAGCACGGTGGGGATGAAAAGGTTCACTAATAGTTCGTCACCGTTGTGATAATACACCGCCTCGGCATACTTGGCGTGGTTCTCAAAACCGCTTCCCACGCAGCACCAGAACGAGTTCCACGGCGTGCTATACACCTTATAGCTGCCCGAAAGCATCGGCTGGAAATAGTGGACCATACCTGTCTGCGGGTCTTGCTGCCCCAGTATTTGGTTCAGGAGGGCGCGTTCGTAGTAGTCGGCGATGCTCTCGTCGGCCGTGCGGCAGAACAGATGGCGCGCCAGTTTAAGCATATTATACGTGCAACAGGTCTCTCCCGTATAGCCGGAGAGGTGTTTTGCGAAATCCTTTACAGGGAAATAATGCTCCTTATCGCTCGAACATCCCGTCACAAAAGTGTGGTCGCGGAGCATTATATCATAGAAAAACTCCGTCAACCGACGGCTGTCCTCGTCGCCCGAAAGCTCATAGTTGCGTGCCTCGGCAAGGGTCTTCGGTATGAAAGTGTTGGTATGCATTGTGCCGAGGTCTGAGTTGCCCTGCTTCAGCGGATCCATCACGCCGTTGTGATAGAAGAAACGGGCGAGCCAACGGTAGTTTTCGTTGCCCGTAACGGCATAGAGGTTGTAGAAAGCCTCGTTAATACCGCCGAACTCGTTGCGCAGCATCTTGGCGCGTTGCTCCTCGCCTATGCCCTGCAGCTTCTTGTATGCCCAGTCGCCCATGCCCTCGGCAATCTTCAGAGCATCCTCGTTTTCAGCATATAGATATTGGTCGATGAGTCCGGAGAGTATCTTATGCAACGTGTACCACGGTGCCCAGACGCTCTTTCCGGCAAGGTTGCGGTCAATCAGTCTCTCAGGATAGGCACTGAGATAGCCTGTACCGTGGGTAGCCTGCACCTCCTTCAGCACCGTAATGATGCTGTCGCCCTTCTGCTTGAATATGTTTTCGCCTGTGGCGGCATACATCAGGGCGAACGCGGAGGTAAGATGTCCGATGGCATGACCGCGCAACTCGCAGTCCAACGACTCCCATCCGCCGAGTTTCTTCACCGTCATATAACCGCCTTCGCGTCCTGCCTGCACGCCTGCCGTGGTGCGGAACGAATGCACTAATGACGCTACGGGCAGCGACACCATCCATGCCGAGTCGCGCTCAAGATTGTCGCGGAAGCGCGACGGAAGCAACCTTACATCGTTAAGTGGGAACGCCTTCGCCCGAAATGCAACCACATCGTGTTTCTTCATCTTCCCGTCGAATGCACCGGGATATACCGATTGTGCCACGACTGTATGTCCTGCACACGCCAAAAGTACTGAAATAAATAAATGTCTCATATTCTTTTAGTAGTGTTTATTAATGTTTTCTCTACGATTATCTGCCTGTTGAGAAATGGGTAAAAAAGGGTATTGTTTAATGACAATACTCTTTTTGTATCAGTACAAGGCTCTTGTACAATCAGTACAAAGCCCGTGTAGCGTTAGTACAAAGCCCGTGTAGCGTTAGTACAAGGCTCTTGTAGCGTTAGTACAAAGCCCATGTACAATCAGTACAAAGCTCTTGTAACACACGAAACTGATTATTTTGTATCACCGAAAGGCCGATATTATATCCTTTGGAAGCCTTATCTGTATCGGCTGCACGGCTGTTTTATACTCCTCGTCGCCCTCGCCTACGGCCACAAGCCACACGGAAAACGAGCGGCGGGGATTGTCCATGCCTGCTTCGTATGGCACGATGCGGAAGGTCTCGTCGTCTATTTTCTCCACCGGACCGCTGATAACGTCCACACGGGGCTGCGCCTTTGAATGGCTCTTCGATACCGCAACATGGGTGGAATCTGTGTAGACAGCCTTGATGCGCAGGATGAGAGAGCCTTTCTTCGGGGTGAAATCGATCGCCATTCCGCCTTGTTTCTTCTCATCGTATGGCACGTTCTGCCCGCCATATTCAAAGCCTACATACTGCATTTTCTTGCCGCGGGTCTCGGCATAGCGTGCCTCTGTCAGCTCGGCCATCTCACGGTCGAAATACCAGAACGCGTCGTGGCGGTCGCCTTTATACTCGGCGTAAGGTGCAGGTTGCGGACGCTCGGCAATGGAGAATACTTCCGCACCGCTGCCATCGCCATCGTTGGCTGGCAGGTCGGCATCGTAACGGCACGCCAACCATCCGTCGCACGGGTTTACTTTCTTCAGCGTTTTGCCGCCAAGACGTGTGGCAATGGACTTCTCTATGAACTTCGCGATATATTCGGCGGTGGCTTCCGAGCAGTCGAAATGACCGCGTCCGGCATCGCAAAGGAACGAAATACAGCTCCCGGGGTACATCATGCGGAACGCCAGAGCAGGCAACACGCGCGCCTCCCACCATTCATATTCGCCCTCGACCATAAGTCCAGGAATGCCATCAATGTTGCGGGTGCGCCCCCACTCCACGTTTGCCGTGCCGTAACCGCAGAGGTTTGTGCGCGGAGCATCGCCGTGGAAGGAGATTATGCACAGCGTGCGGTCGTTGTTCCAAGCGGCGAAATTCCACGGCATGGTGGCTTGGGCAGAGTGTCCAAAAGGTATTATCGGGGCATTGATTATTTCCTTATGACCGCTCTGATAGGCTATGGCGGTGAGCATTTCGTCGAAAACCTGCAGGCATCCCGACTGCGGATCCCACGTGTTTGTGAACGCGGGAGCCACCCAAAGCAATGCCACGCCAAGCTCGGACATACGTTTGCGGAACGAAGCCATCTTGTAAATGGTTTCCTCTGTCATATTCTGCTGGGCAAACATCACGGCTTTCACCCTGTGGCAACCATCCGGAACCCACAGATAAGCGGTGGGTTCCTTGCCTGTTTCGGGCGATATATATCCGCGCAACTGCACGGAATACTGATATATACCACTTTTTCCGACTGCTTTTGCCGCCAATATGACGGTCAATAGAAGCATCGCTGTCAATAATATCTTGCGAATCATTTTTCTATAAGTTTATTGCCGTCACGAATTACGGCGTATTTTCCTTTTACTTTCATTCCCTTATATCTCATTTCCATAGCCTGTGGCGATGAGAATATATAGTCGGTTGCACCGTTCTTCAGCCTCACGATGATGCCGACAGCATCATCTGACTTGTGGAAATAATTAGGCTTATTAGCAGCCACCTCAGGCTCAAAGAAGCTCACACTCTCAATCTCTGATGGTTCGTTGGTGTCGCTCGGCTCAAAGATGGCCACAAAAGGATGCGTCCACGCTTCGCCCTTTTGGCGCGCCACGTAGGTCAGAACTGGCTGCTTGTCGATGTCGTAAGGCTCGTTTTTCATCCGTTCATACTCCATGTTGACTGGCGACAGGGCCGAGAACACATCACGGTCGGCATAGCCTTTCATCCACATATTCATATATATGTCCCTGCCTTCATTGCTCTTCACTGTGAATGTAGCCCTGACATCCTTGTCGGTTGTGGCGTTCACCTTATTATATATATAGGAATAGGCATAGAGATGACCGCCCGCGAAAGCGAGTTCTTCGGTCGGTTGCAGGTTGAGGTCGGTGCCGTCGGCTGCCGTGAGGGTCATAGTTTGGCCGAGGTTATGATAGAAATAGTCGTGAAATTTGTCCTTTCCGTCCTGTCGGCGACTGCGGAAGATATCTACATAATATCCGCCATTGTCCGAGGTCTTGATGATTCCATTAGTGCGCAATTGGTCGCTCTGCGTCTCTGGTTCAACAAATGACACCTGCGAATAGGTGCTATTGTCGCCTTCAGCCATATCAGCAGAAGAAAAACCGTGCTGCGACATCATCACGGGATAGCTCGAAACGCCATCCACGCACACCGTATTGTGTGCCGGGAACTGCGAGTAATACTCCTCGTAGTCAAGTCCGCCATAGAGGTATTTGCCTATTCCCGCGTCGGGACCGAGCACCCATCCCTTTCCGTAAAGTTCCATCGAGATGCCGTTGGCGTGCTGGTGGTTGCCAAGCGAACCGTTGAGCGAGACGGCGAGATCGTGCAGCTTGTCCATGCCCGTACGCTGAATGAGCCATGATGACTTGGGCGCATAGAAGGTTTTGGACACGTATTGCTCTACCAACGATGTAGGGGCATCGGACGCAACAGCCTTTTTCAGGGTCTCAAACTCTTGTTTCAACGCTGCGTTTCCGTGGCGTTCGGCATAGCGCAACACCGCGTCAATGCCCTTAGTGGACATATACCAGGGATGGGTGTCGCCATATCCACATATCATTCGGTTGGGCATGAGATATTGCAGGGCTGCCGTGTTGGACTTGACAAGCTGCGGAATCTCCTTAAACAAGTCCTTTCCCGCCTGCTCATCCATCCTGTCGGCAAAGTCACAGAAGGTCGTAACCACGCCCATACTGTAGCCGGGGCACTCATACCAAATATTGTTCCGGGCATCGAAACCGTAGTCTGCCAACTTCTTCATGCTCCATTGGCGGATGCTGTTGCGGTTGACGATATAGTCAAGATAGTATTCCTTGCCTTTGTTGTCGGTATATTCGCTGTCAGTACCCAGTACAAGCGCACCGCGAAGCAGGAACTCTGCCTGATAAAGGTTCCAGTTGTTATGTGGCACTCCGTTTGCGATGATGTTCTCCATCCACTTTTTCAGGGCGGCATCATACACGTTGCGGCGCTCAGGTTTGCTGTCGACATAACTGCCGAGAGCCTCGATTATCTCCGCGCACATAACAATTGCATCCTCATGTATCACCTCGAACGTCACCATACCGGTAATCGTATTTTGATGGCCTTCGGTAATATCCTTCGGCACATTGCGGTAGAGTATGCCGCGAAGATAAGTGTCGAGCACGCCGAGAGCCATCGAAGCGTAAGCCTCATCCTTTGTTTCATCATAGATACGGGCTGCGTCTCGCGCTATACCTAATATGCGACGGTTCTGCGCGTCGGGCTGACAACCGGCCTTTGCGGGCGACGTCTTCTCCATCACTCCCGTCTGTTTGTTTATCAGGGTCATCGATCCTGCCTCGTCATCATCGTATGGCACGATGTCTTCGATCTTCGGAACATTATACGATGTGGCGTGGTTGCGTGTTCCGTTGAACTTCACCGTAGGATAAGGCGCGCGCGTTCCGCCCACGTGGTCGTAGGTTTCGCCATTCAGATATACATCCGTGGAGTACGTTTTCCAGTACATCGCCAGTCGGGACAGCAACCAGTCGGGTTGTGCTTTCACTCGTTCCAAGTAAACATCTGTTTTCTGTTTCAGCTTTGCCAACTCGCTTTCGCTCATGCCCCAACAGGCAATCACGGCACATAAAAGCAGTGGCAATGTTACAATGCGTTTGTTCATCAATCGTGTTTTTAGTTATACTTATTTATAAGGCTATACGTTTCATTCTGCGAATATACTTAAAAAAAGGGACAGAACCGATTGGCTCTGCCCCTTTTTTTCAACTGTTAAACCTATAATATATATTATGAAAGAATTATTTCACGATATATTTGCGTCCGTTCTTCACATAAATGCCGTGCTGCGGATTGTTTACGCGCTGTCCGGCAAGGTTGTAAACGGCACCGTCGGCCTTTGTTTCAACCGTTATGTCGTTGATTGCATTCAAAACAGAATATGTAATTGTAAGCTGTGGCACAAGGTCTTCAGCCTTCGAGTCGTTGAAATAAGTACACTTCGTATTACTGATGCCTGTCGCTTCTTTTGTAAAGAAACAGTTTGACTGACTGGTAGTGGTTGCACTTGCTATAAGTATTCCGAACTTGTTGGTTGTCAGACCTTTTACGTATTCGGTTATATCTACATTGTTCTGCCATGCCGCTATATTCTGATACTTCTCAGCATCGATGTTGTCAAGAGCCACACTCTTGGTGTTCTGTCCCTCCATAGAGAACTGGGCAATAGGTGTTTTTGCCTTAGCCTCAGCTATATCATCTGCATAAGTCTCATAGATTCCGTCTTCGTCAAAGTCAGAAATAAATTCATACAAGTTCACCTTGCGGTCTGCCTTCACACGTTCTGTAACCAAGCGGAGTGTGGCTTTCTCGATTGCATAGCCTGCGTCGGGAGCAGGGAACTCAAAAGCCATAACACCTACGAAATCCACATCGGCATTAGTTCTGAACTCGATAGTTGTCTTATCCCCATGCTTATCCTTGTTGTTCATTCTCAGCCAGGTATCGGCCGTAGTCGTTCCTTTATACGGTTGTTCTGCTGTCTGTGCAAATACAGGCATTCCTACTGTAAGAGCCATTGCTACGGCTGTCAGTCCTTTAAGTAAATTCTTCTTCATATTCTTCAGTTTTTAATTGTTTATAGTTAATTATTTACACCCCTATACGAACAAACAAAAACTAATACTTACAGAAGAACAAAGTTTTTTAATAATTATTTATTTTCCAATCAGAAATAGTACGTTTATCGCTATCAAAGTTTATTCCGCCCCTCACTATCGGCAGGCCTGACAAGGCGAAGCGAGCCGGATAGTCCTTAACAGATATTTGTTCGAGTGCTTCATCGACGCTTTTGTCTATCTTCAGTTCTATAATATATAATGTAAAATGATGTGTGCCTTCCTTCACAGAAAGCACACATCAACTGACTAATAACCTATTTTATAATCCTTTAATGTTTATCCTGAAAACATCAAGAACCTTTACAAACCAATATTCTACTAACTAACTACTAACAAAACAAACTATAAAAACCTACATTATTAACTATCTTATAACTAAATTATATCTTATGTCTGCTTATTCTAATCTCCAAATAAAGCCGTATCTTTTTCTACCATAAGCCCTATCCTACCCTATAAAATCCTATATATCTCTATAAAGTCTTATGGGCAAAGAGCTAAAGAGCCAACCGCATCTGCTCGCGCACATATTTGCGGCTCTTGAACTGATGGCACTCAACAGTGCGCTTGCTCAAAGACAGCTTGTCGGCAATCTCGTCTATGGTCATATCTTGTATGCGGCTCATCTCATAGACGCGCGCCGTGGCAGGTGAAAGGCGACTGATAAACGAGCGCTCCAACGCCTCAATGTCGCGCACGGCCATATCGTCGTCAGGACGGCTGACGCTCTTGCGCGTGTTCATATCATATATATAAGAATACACTTCCTGACTCTTATAGTGGCGGCGGATATGGTCTATCACCAAATTATTGGCTATGGTGAAAATCAAACTGCGCACCGTATCGGCACAAACGACATCGCAATCAAGCAGACGCACAAACACGTCTTGCATAATATCCGTTGCCTCATCATCATTGTTTATTCTGCAATGAATGTACGCATACACACGTTGGCTGTATTCCTTGTACGTATTGGCGATGATTTCGTTCTTCTGTTCCATTTTTAATTGTTTAAGTTGGTACTTTTATCTTTTGGTTTCGATGCAAAGATATGACAAGTTTTTGACTTAAATCAATTAAATTTGGCAAGACACTTCCAATCTATTCGATATGGAACTATATTTTGTAATTAGCTATATATCAAGGCTTTAGGTATTGTCCATCTAAATTAGACAAGTAAACAAACCGTAGTCCGTACACGTTTGCACCTGCGTAAGCGTTAGCAAAGTCGGCGGTTTTATACCATTTGGGCTTGTCTTTCATATCGTCGGTAATGAGACGGCCGTTTATTCTCAGATTCTCGAACGTGATATTGCGTACGGAATGCTCCGGACTGTATCCTTCCATGATGCTGAGGTTGGGCAGCGCTCCGTTGTAACAGACATTTCGGAAAGTAATATTTTCAACGAGACGGCCGGGAGCGGCGCAGTATTTCTCATTCCATGTGGTACGGATATTAAAGAGCTGACCATTGCGGATTTGCTCAACACGGATATCCTCGAAAAGCACGTCGCGCACCACATTCAGGTCGCCGCAGCCTATTGCCATGCAGCCCTGATAGTCTATCTGATACTCGTTCTGCTCAAGAATGTCGATATTACGATAGCAGACACGCTCTATCGTATCGGTTTTTTCCGACTTGATGTCGTATGCCGCCATACCGTGAAGGCCGATAAAGATAGGATGAGCCACGTCCGCCCACAGCACGCTGTTGGTTATTGTGATGTCCTTCGCACCTCCTACGAAACCCTTCCGGGTGGCATATACAGTGGTGCAGTCATCGCTTGTGCGCGCAAAGCAGTTGTCGTATGTAACGCTGTCGGAAGCGAACACGTTGAGACCGTCGCCCCATCCGAACGAACTTATTACCTTTACATTATTTATATGTACGCGAGAAGAGCCACCGACAGGGCATTGCGACATGACAAGTCCGCTCACCTCGACATTGCGTGAGTTTTTTATATAAACCGGTTCGCGCAGGTTACAGTCAATAACTCCACGTCCGCAGATGCGCACATCGTGGGCATCTGCCACCAGCAGATGGCCTTTAACCACCGCGCCTCCGGCTAAATAGACGGTCGTGTTTGAGGGGATGCGTAGCGTGTCGCCTGCTATTTTATGCACACCGGGGGCATAGTAAACAACGTTCTTGGCACGTTTCTTCGGCACGTTCTGCTCCGGCGGACAGGCAAAGAGCTGCAAGTTGTGATGAATGTCGCCGTTCACCTCGACCGAAATATTCATCGGCTTGTCTATCGAGAAATGCAGGGTGTTGCCCTCAATGCGCGGTTTTATGCCGTATGAGAGCGGACGTATGCGTGCAGAATCCACCCTACCCTTGTTGTATCTGACGGCTATATCTATCTTGCCGTCAAAGGAAAACTGCGTGAAAGAGGAGTTTTCGACAGTCTTTTTGGCATTCTCGACACGCGCCACACGGACGTTATAGGCCGGCGAATCATAGGACTTGCCGTTCTGGACGACCTCCACGGCGAAGTCATTGTTAAGGTCTGCCCCCTCGGGCGCAGGATAAACAGCCACTTGGGCAAACGAAGTCCTTATCCCGGCAAACAGCAGGGACAGGACAAGAGAAACACGAAAATTCATAATTGATTATTTAATTGTTATTTCAAAGGGATGACGTAAGGATACGAGATGGCTCTCGGCGCGCGCCTGCCACTCGGCGAATGTGCGCACATCATATCCGCTCCAAGCCGACCCGAAGTAGTAAACGAGATGTTGGCCAGACTTGTAAGGAACGATGCCGACGGCATTTCCCACGATGTCGCCGCCCTCATCCGACGGCATAAGGCGGCTGTCTGCGTGTCCGTCAGGGAAGAGGACACCCACAAAGACCTGTGTGCCGAGCTTGTCGGGACGGTCGGTAGGGTCGGCATAAAGCACCTTGTCGGCAGCCAAAACGAGGCTTTCGGTGTCGGCTTTATGCACCACCACGCCCGCAGCGACATTGGTTTCGCGGCTCAATCCGTCGTACCACAGTTCACAGCGGTTGAAGTTCGAACCTTTATCGAGCGAGATTATACGATACTCAACGACCGCCTTGTCACGGCCGACAGCAACTGTCGGGAAGGTCAGACGCACCGTAAAGCGCAGCGGACCGTTGTCGAGTATCTCATAATCCTTGTAGCAATAGGGCATCACAAGGCGCGAATCGAAGACAAGAGCGGGCGCGCCGCAGCCGAGAGACGGACCTACCGCGTAAGCATCAAGGCCTTCGCCGCGGTCGAAATGAAATGAATAGGCATGGAGGACGGAGTCGTGCTGAGCCGTAAGACCGCGCCGGTTGTAGACTTCGCGCACTGCGTTGCCATAGCAATCCTGCTGATACCGCTTCTCAACCACCATGTCGGAAGTGCATTTGCTCCATACATCGATACCAAATGAACGCTCACCACGAGCCTGAAGTGCAGGCCCGTAGACACGGTAGGCGCAACGGTCGTTCTCCCAGGCCACATCGTCGAGACGCTGCGGATAGCAAGCCCCCGTGGCAAAGACTTTATATGATGACGGCGTACCCTCGCAAACAGTGAACGATGTGGCTGTTCCGGGGCGTGCAGCAGCCTCGAACAGCAGTTTGCCGTCATACGTCTGTTGCGACGGAACTTCCTGTCCGAAGGCGTTTCTCACTATCACCGGGCGACCGGCGGTTATATTCATGGCCTCACGCAAAGCCTTGCCGTCAATCTCAACAAGCTGCTGCCGCTGTTCGGCTGTAGTGTTTCGCACACTGATTGTTACATCTTTGGCGGCCGCCGAAATTGCAAAAGAAGCTATCAGACAGGCCAATATAATTTTGTTTGGATTCATATCAATAGTTATTTTTAATGGGAAGCCCCCCTCTAATCCCCCCAAGGGGGGAAGAAGTAGACAGGAGACCGGAGTTCTGAAGTTCAGACAATAGTCCTTTTGATGATGGTTATAGTGAGTAATAGGGCTACTTCACCTCTTCTATCCACACAGCCGCACCTCCGGCCTTCTGCAACGGCAGCAACAAAGTGGTCTTATTAGTTACTTTCTTGGTTGTCATCTTTACCTTAGTGCGTGTTTTCAGCGTTGCATCGTCCTCGTAGAGGTGGGCAATATACTTCTTTCCTTTGGCAAGGAACGACAGCGGAAGGGTTACTGTGCGGGCCTCATCGCCTGTCATCACACCCACAAACCAGTCGCCACCGGAACGTCGCGCCGTGGCAATATACTCACCGGGATTGCCCTGCAAGGCCTTTGTATCATCCCATACGGTAGGAATCTTGTCCCAAAACTCAAGCTCCGGCTCGCCACGGTAGGCCGATGGCTTGTCATACCAGTACATCCACGTGAGCGGACTGTAATAGACTGCCGCCATGGCAAGCTGATGGGCGTGCGTTGTTTTCTTCCTTCCTACATAATAACACAGCGTGTAGTCGGCCGGACCACAAAGGAAACGGGTGAACGGCAGGGTAACATTGTGGGTTGCCGACGGCATTTCCTCATTTCCACGGATGCCCTCTGCGGTCATAAGATTAGGATAGGTGCGCGAATATCCTGTCGGCCGGTACTCGTCGTGGATATCTACCATAAGTCCGTATTCGGCACATTTGCGCACCGCATTGTGCAGCCACGTGGTCCATTGCTGGTTGCCCACCTGCACGAAGCCGAACTTTATACCCTTGACACCCCACTTCTTATAAAGCGGCAGGATGCTGTCGAGCTGCTGATAGAGGGCGCGCTGATTGACATAAACGAACACCCCGAGGCCTTTCTCCTTTGCATAGCTCACCACCTCGGGTATGGTAAAGTCCTTAGTGCTGTCCACCGCCAACGCCGAACTGCTCATCTTCATCTCCGGACCGTACCAGCGCGCATCGAGATGGACATATTGCAGGCCTCGCCCGGCTGCGAAATCCACAGCCTCGAAGAGCGCTTTCTTGTTCAAATCGCTGCGGAATACCTTGCCTGGCTTTATCCACGACACGTCGCTGAGGGCGCACGGGTCGTTGAGGTTGAGCGTGAGATAATCGTGATTGATAAGGTCTGTCATCTTGTCGCCTACCATGATGGTGCGCCATGAGGTGCTGTAAGGTGTCATGAAGTCCACCGAACTGTAGACATCAGCACGCAGAACATTCTCGCGCTGTAGCACAAACTTGGTGCGGGCGTAATCCACAAGACGCGCCTCGAGCAACGATACGCAAAGTCCGTTGGCGAGTCTGAGGGTCAGAGGCCGCTCGGCCACTCCCCAGTCGCTGCCCGTAAGCGGTTTCCAACGATAACCGTCCTGTGCCCACGAAGCACACAATGCCTCCGCGCCCGGCTCGAAAGCGAACTCGGTAAGTTCGGAAGTGAGATGAATAAACAGTCCGTTGCCTGTCTCGGGGAAACTATAACGGAAAGCCACGCCCTCGTTATATGCGCGTACATCTATATTAAAGAAATAACATTTGCCTTTTGAATAACCCTCCGCATTCACCTCGTCGGCACCCTTCATGAAGCGCACTGTCATCTGGCGGTAGTTGTCGCGGATGGTGTTCCACTCACCGTAGGGCGGTGTCCATGTGGTATCGCGCTCCAATCGGTCGGTACCAATATGGTGAAGGTTCTCGCACCACAGCCTAACGTCCTCATTGGGAACACCCAAAGCGCTCTCAAACAGCTTGTTATCGATATTCACTCCGAGTTCTGACGGCTTAATGACAGTCTTTCCATCGTATGTGAGCGTATAGGAAAAACGTCCGTCATGCTGCGTGAGGACAAACTCAAAACGTCCGTCGGGAGACGAAAGTTTCTCGGTAAGAGCCAACGCCGACAGTGGCATCAGCATCAGAATTGCAAATAAGAGTTTCTTCATATTTCTTTGTTTTATATTTTTCAGTGATTCAAAAGGCCGGCTTTTCTGCCCGTCTTTTTCATATATACATTATTATATACGTATCAGACAAGCCATTTACTTATATATAACGATTAATTATCAGACTTAGTATTCTTTCCCACCGTACACGGCAGAAAGAGTACTTGGCCCGAAATACTCCAGTACTTAGGCCCGAATACTCGAGTAATCTAAGCCGAATTACTCGAGTACTTTGGCCGGAATACTCGAGTACTTTGGCCGGATTACTCAGATACCAAAGGTAAAATACTTTCAAAAACGAATAAGTATATTGCCGCACACAATCGTATCAGCAATCAGAAACTCATCAAATTTAATTATGAATAATAAACAGAAGTAAAGAATATGAACTACGACATTAGGACGATAGCGTTATGCCTGACGACATTATGTTGTGCAGCAGGAAACGCGACAGAGTATGATGCCGACAAAGCATTGACATACTGTGAGAACAAAGTGAATGCCACGGTGGACGAGATGAAGACGAAAAACGGTTCATTGGACTACCGGCAAGTGCCCTGGCACATACTGAAAGGAGAGAAAAAATGGGACTTGCAGGAAGTGAAGATAGAGAACTGGACGTGCGGTTTCTGGGCCGGCGAATTGTGGTATGCCTACGAGGCTACGGGCGACAGCCGTCTGAAAAAGCTTGCCGAGAGTTATACGCTGGCGTTGGACACGCTCGTCAGACAACCTATCTTCGACCATGACTTAGGCTTCCTGATATATTGCGGATACGGAAACGCCTACCGCATGACCGGCGACAAACGCTACGGCGATGTTATCGTGGACGCGGCCAAACAGATAGCGACACTATACAGACCGAAGGTGGGTACGATATTGTCGTGGCCGCGCAACGTGAAGATGTTTGGAGGACATAACACCATCATGGATAACATGATGAACTTGGAGACTCTTTTCAACGCTTATAAACTCAGCGGAAACCGCCACTACTACGACATGGCAGTCAGCCACGCGGCGACTACAATGAGATACCATTTCAGACCGGACTACTCGTGCTATCACGTGGCCGTGTATGACACGCTTTCGGGTACGTTCAAGAGGGGCGTGACCCATCAGGGATATGCCGACGACACCATGTGGGCACGCGGACAGAGCTGGGCCATATACGGATATACGATGGTTTATCGCGAGACAAAAGACCCGGTGTTCCTGGATTTCGCACAGAAAGTGACCGATGTCTACCTGAAACGGTTGCCCGAAGACCTCATCCCCTATTGGGATTTCGACGACCCGAAGATACCAAACTCGTTCCGCGACGTGTCTACGGCCTGCATCGTGGCATCGGCATTGATAGAGCTGAGCGAATATGTGGACCATGAAAAGGGTGCGTATTACCTTGATATGGCAAAACGGATGCTGAACAGTCTTGACAGCGAAACCTATCAGAGCCGCAAGAAAAACTCTGCCATGCTGCTCCATTCGGTAGGCAATCTGCCGGCAGGAACTGAGATTGACGCAAGCATCTGCTATGCCGACTACTACTATATGGAGGCTCTCGTGAGGCTGAAAAACGCCGAACAGGGCAGGTCTATAACTGCGATGGTGAACTAAGGTTATAAGGTTTTAGGTCGCTTCGCTATCAGGTCATAAGGTGAAACTTGTTTTTCTCACATTATTTATATAACCTGTTGGCGGAATTAATTTAGTGCATACTTAATTCTGCCAATGGGCTTGTCGT
>ERZ1027188.99-NODE-99-length-38174-cov-9.971720_pt1 | contig 38174 bp, 31 predicted proteins | sample MGYA00519273_ERZ1027188 | MGnify/ENA primary metagenome ERZ1027188 (study PRJEB26926, sample SAMN06164623) | human gut metagenome | biome: ENVO:00009003; feature: ENVO:2100002; material: ENVO:00002003 | host: Homo sapiens | place: USA | collected 2012 ... | reverse complement strand
AGCGACTGATGGATATTGGTTGCTATCGTGGAGTTAGACATCGTAATGGTCTTCCGGTCCGTGGCCAGAGCACAAAGAACAATGCTCGTACTCGTAAGGGAAAGAAGAAGACTGTTGCTAATAAGAAGAAGGCTACTAAGTAATTTTAAGGAGGAAATTAATTATGGCAAAGAAAGCAACAACATCTAAAAAAAGAAATGTGAGAGTTGATGCACTGGGTCAGTTGCACGTGCATAGCTCTTTTAATAATATCATCGTATCTTTGGCAAATAACGAAGGACAGGTTATCTCTTGGTCTTCTGCTGGTAAGATGGGATTCCGTGGCTCAAAGAAGAATACTCCATACGCTGCACAGATGGCAGCAGAGGATTGCGCAAAAGTGGCTTTTGATCTTGGACTTCGTAAAGTAAAAGCTTTCGTAAAGGGTCCGGGTAATGGTCGTGAGAGCGCTATTCGTGCCGTGCATGGAGCTGGTATTGAGGTAACAGAAATTGTTGACGTTACTCCATTACCACATAACGGATGTCGTCCTCCAAAGCGTCGCCGCGTATAATCATTAATATAATGTGATAGGCTTTCCTATTTGAGAAGGTCAATCAGTTAAATAAAAGAATATTTCAATATTATGGCAAGATATATAGGTCCGAAATCAAAAATTGCGCGCCGATTTGGAGAAGCTATCTTCGGTGCAGACAAAGTTTTGTCCAAGAGGAACTTCCCTCCTGGACAGCATGGCAATAACCGTCGCAGAAAAATGTCTGAGTACGGAGTCATGTTGGCAGAGAAGCAGAAGGCTAAGTACACATACGGTGTTCTTGAGCGTCAGTTCCGTAATATGTTTGAGAAGGCAGCTAAGGCAGATGGTATTACAGGTGAGGTTCTTCTTCAGAACCTTGAGAGCCGTCTTGATAATGTTGTGTTCCGTATGGGTATCGCTCCTACACGTGCAGCAGCTCGTCAGCTTGTAGGCCACAAGCACATTGTTGTTGACGGACAAGTAGTGAATATTCCTTCTTACTCTGTTAAACCAGGACAGGTTGTCGGTGTTCGCGAGAAAGCAAAGTCTCTTGAAGTTATCGAGGCTGCTTTGGCAGGTTTTAACCATAGCAAATATCCTTGGATAGAGTGGGATGCAAATACAAAGAGCGGAAAGTTCCTTCACAAGCCGGAACGTGCCGACATCCCTGAGAATATAAAGGAACAGTTAATCGTTGAGTTGTACTCTAAATAAATCATTAAATTAATGGCGATATTAGCATTTCAAAAACCCGATAAGGTTGTAATGTTGGAGGCATCCGACAAGTTCGGAAAGTTTGAGTTCCGTCCTTTGGAGCCTGGCTTTGGTGTTACCATCGGTAACTCTTTGCGTCGCATTCTCCTTTCATCGCTTGAGGGCTACGCTATCAACACCATCAAGATTTCCGGTGTTGAGCACGAGTTCTCTTCAGTACCTGGTGTAAAGGAAGATGTAACCAACATTATTTTGAATCTCAAACAAGTTCGATTCAAGCAAGTAGTAGAAGAATTCGAGAACGAGAAAGTTTGTATCACCGTTGAGAATTCAACAGAATTCAAGGCTGGTGATATCGGTAAGTATCTGACTGGATTTGAAGTGTTAAATCCTGATTTAGTGATTTGTCATTTAGATGTCAAAGCTTCTATGCAGATAGACCTTACTATTAACAAAGGACGTGGTTACGTTCCTGCTGATGAGAACAGGGAATTCTGCACAGACATTAACGTACTCCCGATTGATTCAATCTACACCCCAATACGTAATGTAAAGTATGCAGTTGAGCCGTATCGTGTTGAACAGAAGACCGACTACGACAAGCTGATACTCGAGGTTACAACAGATGGTTCCATACACCCGAAAGATGCGCTTAAAGAGGCTGCGAAGATTTTGATTTATCATTTCATGCTGTTCTCAGATGAGAAGATCACTCTTGAGAATCCTGAGCAGGATGGTAATCAGGAATTCGACGAGGAAGTATTGCATATGCGCCAATTGCTTAAGACACGTCTTATAGACATGAACCTTAGTGTTCGTGCTCTCAACTGTCTCAAGGCTGCAGATGTTGAAACACTCGGTGATTTGGTACAGTATAATAAGACCGACCTCTTGAAGTTCCGCAACTTCGGTAAGAAATCGCTTTCAGAGCTTGATGATTTGCTCGAGAGTCTGAATCTGTCGTTTGGAACTGATATTTCAAAATACAAACTGGATAAGGAATAATCCCTTTCCGATAAAAAGTAAAAAACAAAATGAGACACAATAAGAAATTCAACCATTTGGGCCGTACTGCGGATCATCGTCGTGCTATGCTTGCAAACATGGCAATCTCGTTGATTATGCACAAAAGAATCACTACGACCCTTGCAAAGGCTAAGGCTCTTAAGAAATATGTTGAGCCGTTGATTACCCGTTCTAAGGAAGATACAACGAATTCACGCCGTGTTGTTTTCCGTTATCTTCAGAACAAGTATGCTGTTACCGAGTTGTTCAAGGTAGTAGCAGAGAAGGTCGGCGACCGTCCGGGTGGTTACACTCGTATCATCAAGCTCGGTCATCGTTTGGGTGACGCAGCTCCAACAGCTTTCATTGAGCTTGTAGACTTCGATGAGAATATGGCTAAGACTCCTAAGGCAGCAGCTAAGAAGACTCGTCGTAGCCGCAAGGCAGCTCCAAAAGCAGAAGCTCCGGCAACTGAGGCCGCAGAGACAGCAGCACCGGCAGCAGACGCAGCAGCAACAGAAGAAGCAAAGGCTGAATAAGTCTATTTGTTATATAAACATTAAAAGGTCTTTATCCGAAAGGATGAAGACCTTTTTTTATTTTGATATTAAATTTATATGAGTTTGATAATTTCTCTTTTCAAAATTATTACTATCCGATAAAATTATGGAGGCTGGTTCTTTCTATTTTCGCTTGTCGGCCTACAACAATATTAAATATTTGAAAATTTCATCGATCCATAGTGTAAAATTAAAAAAATAATATTACATTTGCAATGTATACCGTAAAGCTCCGTTGTGGAGTTTAGTGCGGAATGCAGACATAATGAAGAGCGTTTATCTGCGCTGATTCTTGATGAACAGAAATTCTCGCAAAATTTCAATTGGAGTCAAGGATTGAGCAACGGTGAATGCCCATGCTGGTATGTAATGGATAGCATCTGCAAAAATCTCGTGAGGGATTAAAAACGGAATGCTTCAATTATATATATAAGCGTAGGGCTTCTCGTTGCCGTCCAACTCCAATAGGCAATGCGAGAAGCCTCTGTTCGTAGGACGGTAACGATACAGATTCCTACGCTTTTCCTGTATAAACATATTTAATGCCAACGAGAGGATGACGGCGGCAAAAGAAGAAATATGAAGAATCTACTTTTTCTAATCTTGTTTTGTATGGCAAACTTCTGTCTTACATCATGTAGCTCAGACGATGATAGCTCTGAAAAGGAAAATGTTGAAGACGAGCGTCCGTCTGCTATTATTGCTCAATTGGGAGGAACGACATGGAGCCTGATGAAATCAATTCACAAATCAGCAGACGGATTGTACTACAATGACCTTTTGGCTCTTCATCCAGATGCACAAGGAGCCACAATTACATTTTTGACAGATAAACAATATGGTGGCTACAAAATCTTTTATTCCTATCGGCCAAATGGTTACGCTACATGGTTCGATGCCATAGAAATCAATGAACCGGGCGATATTTTTATTGGTGGAAATTATACCTTTAGCGCAGAAGATGCAGGTTCTGTATCTGCAATCTTCGGAAGCGGACCTCTTTATGTTGATATTTCCGGGGATATTCTGACATTGCGAACTGCTGGCGATAGCAAATATCAAAATGAATTCGTATACCAACGAGTTACTTCGTCCGAAGGTGAAGGCGACAGTCCTTCTGATAAATATGAAAAGCCAGAACTCGGATTATACGACTTCACGCAAACGGGCAAATCATCCTTGAAGATTGATTATATCATTTATAATATTGGTGAAATCGGTTCCATAAAATCCGCAAAAATCAATTACGGTAAGACCTCTTCTGCTAACGAACGTTCTGTTTCATCTAATATTGTGGGAAATCATGCCATTACCACAATAACCGGTTTGTCGCCTAATACCGATTATTATTTTAGATGTACAGTACGGTCTGAAGGCGGCAGTTCCACAACTTCATCTGTAAAAATTAGTTTGTCAGCATGGTAATAAAATTTTATTTTTAATCAATTATAATTATGAAACTAAAAAAAGTAGTATTTATGGTGTTGTCCTTTCTAACTGGCATCATGTTTGTCGCGTCGCTTAACTCTTGTAGCAAAGATGAAGATGCTCCTGATGTGCCATCCGTTAGAGACAAAGGGAAGGAGATAAAACCGGTAATAAAGATTATTACGACGGGAACCACAACTGATGAGTTTCTTGTGTCATTCAGAGTGAAAAGTGTTCAGAAACCCGATGTCACACTGTCATGGGGCGTATACAAAAAGAAAACCTCTTCACCAAAGTATAGCAAAAGCAGTTCGGTGTCACGGACATACGACATTGTTAAGAGTCATACAGGCAATACTTCTGAATACTATTACAAAGTACAACACGCTGGTTTTATGCCAGGGGATTATATTTACTATCAAATTGAAGCATATAATTCCGCCGGTAGTGATTCGGATAAAGGATATATGATTATCAAAAGATAAAAACAGAATAAATAACATTTAATAACCATTTAATCAGATTAATTATGAAACTAAGTAAATTATTTTTTATGTTGATTGCACTCTTCATAAGTGTTGCATTACCAACTATGCTAACCTCTTGTAGTAGCGATGATGATTCGGAAAAGGATGATGATGTATCTAATTTCGATGAAACATTTTTCTTAGGCTACTGGGTTTGTAACCAAGAGGAAGTATTTGACTTTCAGCCCAACGGACGTTTAGTGTGGTATGAACTTGAGACGAAAGGTGACAACAGTGTATACAGCACGAAGGAAACTGGCTATTGGGGATATGATGCCGCTACATCACAACTGTATTGTTCTATTTCCAACAAATCTGTCGAGCTCAATGTAAACATCAACCCTTACATGGACAACCGATTCACCACTGATACCGATGGTGAGGTCTGGATATGGAATAAGATATACAAATTGCCAGAGGAGGCAGAAGATTCAGAACCACAATTTAGAGAATCTGACTTCATTGGATATTGGGTGAGCGGAAATCATTTGTTCAATTTCGGTCATTCGAACAATCTCCGCGTTTACCATCTCTCGGATATAGAAAACAATATGTATGATGATGAATCAGACGGTAGATGGTCTTTTAATCCAAGCAACAACGAGTTGGAAGTCTCGTTTAAAGAGAATGAATTTGGAACTACAATAGAAGACAGTTGGGAGGTGATTTCTGTCACTAACAATCAGTTCGTGACGCGCACTGCAGAATGGACTCGAACTGATTTACCTTCTAAGGACTATAGCAAGAACCTGGTTGGAACATGGGTCGGAAAGTATGACAACGATGACGTTAGTATTGAAATAACATTTCAGAGCAACAAAACGTTCACAATGAAAGAGGTTGTGGATGGCGAAAGAATCAACACAAGAGGTTCTTGGACTTATTCCTCAGGCAAAATATTGTTCAAGTACAATGGTGATGAATCCATTTTGGCAAACACCTGTGGTGATGTCGTGTCAATATACGACATATCAGCAACCACCCTTATAATTTTCGGTGGCGGAGAAACCGTAACACTGAGCAAACGCTAATCATATATAAAACATACAGTAACAGGCTCCTAACAAGCAATAAAAAACACCGTCCCAAGACTCAAATGAGAATCTTGGGACGGTGCTATAATATATATCGGCTGCAATTTGCGCCCTTTATTTATCCGTAAATCACTTTACCGTTCTCGTCCTCGTAAGGAGTGAGGTCCTTAGCGTACTGGTTCATGGCGCGCAGGCTCATACCCATCGACGAGAAACCTCCGTCGTGGAAGAGGTTCTGCATCGTCACCTTGCGAGTGAAGTCAGAGAACATCATCACACAATAGTTTGCACACTCCTCAGCCGACGCATTTCCGAGCGGTGACATCTTGCTTGCGAAGTCCATCAGGTTATCCATGTCCTTGATACCCTTGCCCGCCGTTGTCGGAGTAGGCGACTGCGAGATAGTGTTCACGCGCACGTGCTTCTCGCGACCGTAGATGTAACCGAAGCTGCGTGCGATGCTCTCCAGCATACTCTTGGCGTCAGCCATGTCATTATATCCGAAGAACGTACGTTGAGAAGCCACGTATGTCAGCGCAACCACCGAGCCATATTCTGCTATTGCGTCCTGCTTCTTTGCCACCTGAAGCATCTTATGGAAAGAAATAGCCGAGATGTCGAGCGTCTTTTGCAGATAATTATAATCCAAATCATCGTATGTGCGATGCTTGCGCACGTTCGGACTCATGCCGATAGAGTGGAGCACGAAGTCGATTTTACCGCCGAGCAGTTCCACAGAATCCTTGAATACCTTTTCCAAATCCTCCACGCTTGTTGCGTCTGCCGGTATAATTGGAGCGTTAAGCTGCTTGGACAGAGCGTCCAGCTCACCCATACGCAACGCCATCGGAGTATTGCTCAGGGTTATTGTAGCCCCCTCCTCAACAGCCTTCACGGCCACTTTCCATGCGATGGATTCCTCGTTGAGCGCGCCGAAGATGATACCGCGCTTACCTTTTAATAAGTTGTGAGTCATTTCTTTTCAACGTTTTGTTGTTTGATAATAAGACAATCCACGGCGTTCCTTTATTGCGCAAGGCCACACAAGCCACTGCCGTCGATGTCTGTTTCCTGATAATACACATCCGAGAATGCGGTGCAAAGGTACTGCTATTTCCCCGTTTCAGCAAACTTTATCCAACTATTCTGCCATTTGCCTTAGCTGGGAAATAAATTTATATAAAAACACGAGATTATACACCGGCAGGATAAAGAAAATTCTTTTTCTGATGAGGAAAGATAGCCTCTTTTTCTCAAAAAAGTGTGGAATGCACTGAAACTTCATAGCAAATAGGAAAAACGCTTTCATTGTCAGAAAATTTTACAAAATAAGTGCTGAAAAATTGACATATTTCCGACAAAATTTTCCGTGGCCGAAAATATCGCGAAATACAGCGTTTTAGGTAATTTTGAGTTAAAAGTCTGATAGTCAAAGGGTTATCCGATAATTTGCTAAAATTAGCCGTTTTAGAAGGCGTTTTTGCCCCCGTGAAATTGCAACGGAGGCACTTTTGCATTCTAACGGAGGCACTTTTGGGCTTCAACGGAGCCTCCGTTGCACTCTAAAAGTGGCTCAAACGGACTCTAAAAGTGCCTCCGTTGCAAGCTAACAAATGTTAAATCGGGCAATTTTGCCATTTCCCCGTGTTTTTCAGAACGTGAATTTTTGACTAAAATCGGCCCGTTTTTTTTCTAACGGAGGCACTTTTGGAATTTTGAGTTACGATTTTTGATTTTTGAGTTGGGATTTTTGAGGCAGGAAAACGGTCGAAAATGAGTAACGGAGCCTATATTTAACAAAAGTTGACACGATTCAAAATGTAAAGAAAATGGAAAATTAAATTTACATTATCGGGGCTGTTTTCTTCCCTATATCGAAGTGAGAAGTGGGGATATTTAGGACACTATTGTGGGAAAATTTTTATTTGGGCGATATTATAAATGGGGAATTTACTTAAGAGCAATCGTTGAAGTTTGAGAATTTTTCATTAACTTTGCAATCAAAAGCGTTGCGCTGATGAAGTACTATATATGAGAAACCTATAATAAGATATTATAATATACTCCCTATAGACGCTAAGGTTTGGTCGCTTGTCAGCTTATGTGGGAGCTTTTGATTTTAAGCTATGCACAAATATAATCTCGGATTTATTTCGGATACGGATATCTATGAGTATGTCAAGAAAACCGTTGAGTCTTATAGGCGTGAGATAACCTTATCGCAATTTAATGAGAATCTCGTCGACCCGATAAAACTCACCTTTGACACAAAGGTATATGGGAAAACTGTCAGGCAGACTATCGCCGATGAATGTTTTCGACAGATAGACAAGTCAAACACAAACAGAATAGGCTATTTCCATCAAAATCTGTTTAATCTTGCCGGAGATGGGTGGGTTGTGCCAAAAGAAGGTTTTGACGTTGAGAATGATGATAAGCATATATATGTTGAACTTAAGAATAAGCACAATACTATGAACTCTGCTTCTTCTCAAAAGACATATATGAAGATGCAAGCTAAGTTACTTGATGACGATCAGGCAATATGCTATCTCGTAGAGACGATATCAAAAAAATCGAAAGACGAGACATGGAGAATCACTCTTGATAAGAAACCACGCGCTCATAACCGTATTCGGCGGATGTCTATGGATAAATTCTATGAACTTGTGTTTGGCGATTCGACGGCTTTTTATAAATTGTGTATGGCTCTACCGTCCATTATAGAGGATGTGGTGAAAGATCATGAAGAGTTTGCTCTCAAGAATACAGTATATGAGGAACTTACAGAAGAACATTCTGATTTGTTGATTGCATTGTATATGCTTGCATTCTCGACATACGATGGGTTTGGACAACTTGTGAATAAATAATATGTCGGCTCGTACAATTTCCTTAAATAATTTTTCCTATTTACTCGGAGTATCCCGTGCAACTGTTGAGACATGGATTCGTTCTGGGAAATATCCTGTTCACATAGATAAGGACGGGAAGATCTTCTTTTATTTATCAGATCTGACAAATGTACCAGAGATAAATTCAATGCTCACATCGAGATGGGATTTGGAGAAACTGTCTAAACCGATGGGGGTGTATACATCGGCAGAGTTATTTGCAGGAGGTGGCGGTCTTGCTCTCGGTATGGAAAAGGCAGGATTCCGTCATGTACTGCTGAATGAGTTTGAACATAATGCTTGTGATACACTGAGGCTTAATCGCCCAAATTGGAACGTAATAGAAGGTGATATTCATGATATAGATTTCACGCCATATAGAAACAAGATAGATTTCCTTTCGGGAGGATTCCCTTGTCAGGCGTTTTCTTATGCGGGTAAGCGGTTGGGGTTTGAGGAAACAAGAGGAACCTTATTCTTCGAACTTGCAAGAGCTGTAAAAGAGATACAGCCTAAGGTTTTCCTTTGTGAGAATGTAAGAGGACTCTTTGAGCATGATAAAGGGAGGACGCTGCAAACAATAAAGGACGTTATAGCAGAGTTGGACTATACTTTGATTGAACCTCGTATCCTTCGTGCAATACAATATGATGTACCTCAAAAAAGGGAACGTCTGATTCTGATTGCAATCAGGAATGACATTGCTCCATTCGTAAAATATGAGTGGCCGGATGTCTCTACAGAAATAAGGACGCTTCGTGATGCTTTTTATGCAGGAAGCCTGTTCCCTTGTGATGTCCCATCGTCGCCTGGGCAGATTTATCCGGAAGCTAAGAGAAAGGTGATGGAACTTGTTCCAGAAGGTGGGGATTGGAGAAATCTTCCGGATGATATTGCACGTGATTATATGAAAGGAAGTTATAATCTTGGCGGAGGTAAGACAGGGATGGCTCGGCGTCTGTCTATGGATGAGCCGAGTCTTACACTTACATGTGCTCCTGCACAGAAGCAGACAGAGCGTTGCCACCCGATTGAAACACGTCCGTTAACAGTCCGTGAATATGCGCGTATCCAAACTTTTCCTGATGATTGGCTGTTTTGTGGCTCTTTGTCAGCCCAATACAAGCAAATCGGAAATGCTGTTCCTGTCAATTTGTCTTGGGCAATCGGCCGTTCGTTAATAAGGCTGTTCAATGAAATCTCAAGATGTGGATTCGTCAATTTTAGCGATTTTGATGATGGTGTTAAGCATCGGACACGATTCCATGGCATTTTTGAAGGTATGGTATGCGAAAATATAGAGTCTTATGGAGATTCGGAAAGTGAAGGCGCAATGTCATAGTGTTTATGGCATTGTACTTTTGTTCTATAAGGTTGCAGCCATTTCTGCTAATCACTAATACGTATATAATTCGTTGGTCTTTTGCATTATTCATGATATTTTTGGATTGCCGGTATAGAGGCCGATTTCATGCCACGGTAGCAATCTTTAGGGAAATCCCTATATAAATTAGGAAAAAAACGATGTGGACTATGATAAAAAACGGTATCTTTGTACCGTAGTAAGGTGATAAGGTTGCCATGCTTTCGGGCCGTTTCACTCTCTGGTTATGACGGCATAGCATATAGGCCGAAAGACGAGAAGGTAAGAACCGAAATAATAAGACATAAAACAACGAACGTTATGAAGAAGTATTTGATAATCTCTGTGGGGGCGTTGATGATGCTCAGCAGTTGCGGAACATACACTGGTAGCGGCGCATACGCCGGCAGCGGACTCGGAGCTATTCTCGGATCGGCTATCGGAGGAATCGCCGGCGGACCGCGCGGGTCAGACCTCGGGACAATCATCGGTATGGCAGGTGGCGCGGCTGTCGGTGCGGCTATCGGTGCGCAGGCCGACCAAAAGGCTGCCGACGAGGTGCATGAGCATTATGAGCGCGTACAGGAACGCCGCGCGCAACGTGATGGTTATCAGTATGGTGGCGGCAATGACACATATTATTCCCCTGACGTGGTAGTGGACGAGACTGGCAGCGGAGACGACCGGCTATATGATTTCCATAGTTCTGATTATACAGGCAATTACAGCGCAGGCGTGCCTACGACCACGATGCCGGCTACATCGAGCGTTGACGAACTCGCATCGGGCTACAACTACACTCCCACTCTGGAGATTATGAATGCCCGTTTTGTTGACGACAATCAGGATGGAGTGCTGAGCGGAGACGAAACCGGTAAGATAATCTTCGAGATAAGAAACAATTCCAAGACTGCCGTCTACGATGTGCAGCCCTCCGTTGTCGAGGCAAACAACAACCGCCGCATCTATATCAGTCCGAGCATCCATGTGGAACGCATCGCTCCCGGTAGTGGTATCCGCTATACCGCGATGGTCAAGGCGCAGAAGAACATACGCAATGGTAGTGCCCGTTTCTGCCTTTCCGTTCTTCATGGTGGCAAGAATATCAGCAAAGTAACCGAGTTTGCCATTCCGACTAAGCGCAGATAGCGCGAAAATGGCATTCTCGGGCTATCCGTCGCCCCTAAATCTCCTCCAAAGCAAAGTGCTGATAGTCCCTTATCAGAGTGTAGAGAAATTTCTCTTTCGGCGTGTTGTCGAATGGAATGTCGAGCAGAGAGTGTACCTTATTATATAATGTGTCAATGCGTTTGGTGCGTTCCGGGCCGTAGTCGGATGCGAGTGTGCGCCTGATTATCTCCACCTGATTGAGCGAAAGCTCAGCCGCCTGTTCATAGACCGGCGTGTAATTGTCGGAAAGGAAGGAGAACTCATCCAGCGAAACCTGCATATCATGATAGTTGTCGAGCTTTATCACCATTGTGCCCGCCGCGAGGTCGCCTATGCGCTGGTGGTTCTTGCTTATCAGAATGACCAGTAAGCCGATGCCGCAGAAAATGTCCAGCCCGAACAACAGCCATCGCATGAAGAATGAACCGATGGTGGGCGTCGTCCCGTCCTTATTCACCACCTTTATCTTTCTTATCCTCTTGCCCGGCGTTTGACCTTTGTTGAACGTCTCCCAAAGGAACGTGTAGAACACCGCCGGCAGATAGACGGCAATGACAAACAGCACCTCAGCGTTGGTGTTGCCAAGATTCAGCAATGAAATAATCTTGCCGATGCCGATGCTGTAGACAGCGATGATTGCATAGTCGGCCAGCCGCGCGATGATTCTGTCGCCTAAGCTCGCCGGTGTCTGGTTGATGCAGACAAACTGTCCTGTTATGATATTCGTTTCCGCCATAGCCCTTCTGATTAATAGCTGTATTGTTGCAAAATTACGAAAAATATACAAGTAATTGGCAAAATGCGATAAAAACGTGATGAAATGATATAATATTCGAAAAAAATATGTAAGTTTGCAAATGACAAAATGAAGGAAGTACAGTTTATACGCAGAAATATTGACCGCTGGAGAGAGACAGAGGAGGTTGTGGACAACGCCGCAGCGCAATCGCCCGATGTCCTCGCCGATGCGTATGTGGAACTCACTTCCGACCTCGCTTTCTCGCGGTCGCACTATCCCAACTCACGAATCACCATCTATCTGAATAATCTCGCATCTGCACTCCACAACGAGATATATCGCAACAAACGCGAGAACTGGAGTCGCGTCATTACGTTCTGGACCCGCGAGGTCCCCGATGTGATGTGGGAGGCGCGCCGTCTGTTGCTCGCATCGTTTCTCATTTTCATGGTGAGCGTACTCATCGGAGTCGTCTCTACGCTTGGCGACAGCGAGTTCCCGCGCGTTATCCTCGGCGACTACTACGTCGATATGACACTCGACAACATTAAGAAAGGCACGCCGATGGCTGTGTATGACGGCGATGCAGAGACCTCGATGTTCCTCGGAATTACTATAAACAACATACGAGTGTCGTTCTATGCCTTCGTCTCTGGCGTACTCACGAGCTTTATGCCAGCCTTCCTGCTGTTGCAGAACGGTATCATGTTTGGCTCGTTCGAGACCTTCTTCTATCAGCACGGACTACTTGGCGAGTCGCTGCTTGCTGTGATGCTCCACGGCACTCTCGAACTCTCGTCTATCGTTGTGGCCGGTGCCGCAGGATTGGCTATCGGCAATGGCTGGCTGTTTCCCGGCACTTACTCGCGCATCGTGTCGTTCCGGCGTGGTGCGAAACGAGGACTGAAGATTGTCGTAGGCACCGTTCCGCTGTTCGTATTGGCCGGTTTCATCGAGAGTTTCGTTACCCGGCACACCGATATTGGCGATATTTTACGCCTTACGGTAATCGCGTTGTCCGCACTGTTTGTCATCGGCTATTTCGTGGTGTTGCCTTATTTGCGAAACCGTAAACCGAAGTCTGCATGACAACCTTATTATATATGCATTCCATTAATTCCATAATTATCCCATAAAATCTCATTACTCAAATAATAAAATCAACAAAAACAATGAGAAAGAAAATCATTCCCCTTTACAAAGAACGCGCTTTTGGCGAGAAAGTCTCAGCCACGTTCGATTTCCTGACCGGACATATTAAGTTGTGGCTAAAGTGCTGTCTATATCTGTTCCTGCCCATGAGCCTTGTTCAGGCCATTGCGCTTAACGGTATGTTCGGCGGCATGACAGACCTTGAGGCAATGGAGAATGTAGACTCGACGATGGACGATTACACAGGCATCCTCGGCTTCGTATTCTCATATCTCGGCTATATCTTCTTCATGGCAGTGGGCGGGCTTCTTATGTCAGCGTTCATCTACGCCATGATACGCTATTATCGTGATAACGACAACAGCCTCGAGGGCGTAACCTTGCGCGATATGGCTCCGCAGATAAAGGCAAATTTTTGGAGCGGACTGCGTGTCGGTCTGCTCCTGGTGGGGCTTCTCATTGTCTGGGGCGTGCTCGTTGCTGTTACAGCCGACACCGTGGTGTTGCCAATCCTGCTCGTCGTGGCTCTGATTGTCGCGTGCGTGCCTGTATCACTGGCCATGCCTGTGCGTATGTTCGAGGACGACAATACCGCATGGGAAACAGTGAAGCGCGCCTTCCGGCTTGGCTGGAACACGTGGGGCGGCACGTTCCTGCTGATGTTCGTTGTCGGGCTGATTGCCAACATCCTGCAAGGCATCTGTTCGGCACCGTGGTATATTGTATGGATTGTGAAGACGATATTCGAGGTGGACGGCTCGCATACGGAGATTACAGATGCCGGATGGTTCGGCTTCCTTTACTATATCTTTGCCGTACTGCAGACATTCGGCACCTATCTCGCCATGTCTCTCAGCGTTACGGCGTTGGCCTATCAGTATGGCAGTGCAGCCGAGAAGATGGATTCAGTGTCGGTGGACGAGGATATTGATAACTTCGAGAATATCTAAAGAAAGCCCCTCCCGACCTCCCCATGAGGAGGGGCCGAAATAGAAAGATTGGTCTGAGTTTCAGTGAGAAATGCATATCTCTTACCCCTCACCCCTCACCACTTACCTCTCACCTCTAATAAAAAACAATGACAGACACCCTCACTTGCGACACCACACTCCTGATGCAGTTTCGGAGTGATGAGGCTTTCAACTACGGCAAGGAATTGCAAGGTCCGCAGAAAAGCCTTCTGGAATGGATTGGCGACGTTATTGCCGGTTTCATCGATGAAATCATAGGCAATACCTTCGGCAACGACAGCCTGCGTCCGTTGTTTGCCTGTGTCGCGGTGGCACTGTTCGTGCTGGTTATCTATCTGATTTACCGCTACAAACCCGGACTTTTCGGATTTGAAGGCCGTACTTCTATGGAATATACCGTGACGGAGGATACCATATATGGCATCGATTTCGATGCAGAGATAGCGCGCGCCCTTGCCACTGGTAATTATAACGAGGCGGCGCGGATGGTGTATCTGCAAACGCTCAGGTGGCTGTCAGACAACAACAAGATTAATTGGCAGATATATAAGACGCCTACCCAATATCTCAGGGAACTTAATATGCCGCAGTTCCGCAAGCTCACCAATATGTTCGTCCGTGTGCGTTACGGCAACTATGCGGCTACGGCAGATACCGTTTCCTCCATGCAGGTGTTGCAGGGGGCTGTCGAGGAAGGAGGCGGCGCATGAAATTGAACCGCTCTTTTGTCATTGGCATTGTAGCATTCCTCGTGTTAGTGTTCATCGTCGAGATGCGTATGCCCACGCACTTCGTGTGGAACCCCACTTACAGCCATAATGACCGGCAGCCTTTCGGGTGCTATGTTACCGACTCGCTGTTGGCGGCTTCATTGCCCGGCGGGTATAGCGTAACTGACAAGACTTTCTATCAGCTCTTGCAGAATAAGGACACCGCGCGCCGGACCTTTATGATTTTAGGCGAAGATTTCAGTCCGTCAAAAGTGGAAAAGAAGAGTCTGCTGAGCCTGTTGAAGCGTGGAGATAATGTGTTGCTGCTTGTAAATACGGCCGATGATGCGTTTGTTGATAGTGTTTTCGGTTTCAATATTGATAGCTATTACTATCATCCTAACTTCAAACGGGATTTTTACGGTGGCAGGAAGGATACGCTTCGTTGGATAGGCGATGACCGGCGATATTCTGAGCGCGACTTCGTTGTTGCCTATCCTCTTGTCGGTTGGAATGTTCGTGTGAAGAATCCTGTTTCTAAAGTTGACACCCTTGCGGTTGTCATAGGCTATAATCATGACGTAGATGAAGTTACGGTGGATGAAGATTCTGCTGAATATGGAGAAAAGCTAATGGCAGACAAACACTTTCCGCCATGCGCCATCTCCCTGAAATACGGTAAGGGGAAACTCATTTGCTGCCCCAGTCCGCTGCTGTTTACCAACTACGGAATGCTCGATGACGAGTGTCGGGAATTCGCTTTCCGTGTGTTGGCGCAGGCTGGTGGCTGTCCGGTGGTACGCACCGAGTCATTGTTGCAGGCCAAAGGCAATTCGCTGAAAGGCACATCACCCCTCACTTTCTTCCTGAATCATCCCCCGTTGCGGTGGGCTATATATACCGCCCTGTTCGGAATACTGCTTTATTTCATTTTCACCGCGCGCCGGCGGCAACGCGTCATACCTGTTGTCAACCCGCCGCAGAACAGGGAATTAGAGTTCGTGAAACTCATTGGTACGCTCTACCACCAGCGACACGACAACACCGGACTCGTAAGAAAGAAGTTTATGTACTTCTCCGAGACTTTGCGCCGCGAGATCATGGTAGACATCGGCAATGCGTCCGAGGATGAATATAATGCCGCCATGATAGCTTCGCATACCGGCATCGATGAGAAATCCGTTCTTTCCGACCTTTATGAACTGCGTGTGGCGGTGGCGTTCGAGGGCAATATGCCCGATGCGCAGATGAGACATTGTATAGATATAATGAATAAAATCGAAGAAAAATGCAGATAACAGAAGAGCAAAGCAACAACCGCACTGATTTGGAAGCGTTCGGTGCAAAGATAGAGACACTGCGCGAGAGGATTGCCGGTGTCATAGTGGGACAGTCGAAGGCTGTCGACTTAGTGCTAACTGCCATACTCGCCGATGGCCATGTACTTATCGAAGGTGTGCCGGGAGTGGCAAAGACGCTGCTTGCGCGGCTTGTGTCCCGGCTCGTCGACGCACGTTTCAGCCGCATACAGTTCACGCCCGACCTCATGCCGAGCGATGTCCTCGGCACAACGGTGTTCAATATGAAAACCTCAGAGTTCGATTTTCACGAGGGACCGGTGTTCTCCGACATTGTCCTCGTCGATGAAATAAACCGCGCTCCGGCCAAGACGCAGGCCGCCCTGTTTGAGGTCATGGAAGAACGGCAGGTGTCTGTGGACGGCACCACCTATCCTATGGGCGAGGTCTATACCATTCTCGCAACGCAAAATCCGGTGGAGCAGGAGGGTACATACCGTCTGCCGGAGGCCCAGCTCGACCGTTTCCTCTTTAAGGTCACGATGGATTATCCCACATTAGAGGAGGAAGTGGACATCCTCCGCCGCCATCATGAGAACGTGCGCCTCGTGAATCTCGATACCATAGAGCCGGTAATAACGAAAGACGAGCTGCTTGCCATGCGTTCACTGCTCGGCAGCGTGTTCGTCGACGAATCCCTTTTGGGCTACATTGCCGCCATTGTGCAGCAGACACGTGCCAGCAAGGCCGTCTTCCTCGGTGCATCTCCGCGTGCATCCGTTGCCATCTTGCGTGCCTCTAAGGCCTACGCGCTCTTGCAGGGCCGCGATTTCGTTACACCGGAAGATATCAAATTCGTTACGCCGAGCGTCCTTCAGCACCGTCTCATCCTCACCGCCGAGGCCGAGATGGAGGGCTTCACGCCACTGAAAGTAGCCCTGCGGTTGATAGATAAGGTGGAAGTGCCGAAGTGATGTTTCTTAAAACCAGATTCTATATTGCCCTTACAGTCATAGTCCTTCTCCTCGGCATGGGCTATGCTTTTCCACCACTGTTCGTGGTGGGCAAGGTCGCTTTGGTTCTCCTTGCTCTCGCAGTGGTGGCTGATATTGGCCTGCTTTATTACAAACGTGCTGTTACCGCAGTGCGTTCTTGTGCCTCACGCTTCTCCAATGGCGACGACAACGAGGTGCGCTTGCGTGTGGAGAGCAGCTATCCCTTCCCCGTGCGTGTCAATGTCGTCGATGAGATACCGCACATATTCCAGCGGCGCGATGTCTCTTTCCGTGTGCGTTTGCGTGGTGGTGAGGGCAAGACCATTAGCTATATGCTCCGCCCTGTGAGCCGGGGTGTGTACGGCTTCGGGCGCATCCGCGTGTTCGTATCATCCGTTATCGGACTTGTGGAGCGTCGTTACACACAGGGCGAGCCATCCGATATAAAGGTATATCCGTCCTACCTGATGCTCAATCGCTATGAGTTGCTTGCCGCGAGCAATAACCTCACAGAGTTAGGAGTCAAGCGAATACGCCGTGCGGGCAACAATACGGAGTTCGAGCAGATAAAGGACTACGTGCAGGGCGACGAATACCGCGCGATAAACTGGAAGGCTTCGGCGCGTCGCCATCAGCTCATGGTGAATGTTTACCGTGACGAGCGTTCGCAGCAGATAGTCTGTCTCATCGACAAGGGACGCGTCATGCAGCACGCTTTTGCCGGAATGACGCTGCTCGACTATGCCATCAATGCCTCGTTGGTGCTCTCGTATGTAGCCATCCACCGCGAGGACAAGGCCGGACTGCTCACCTTTGCCGAGACGGCCGACTCGTTCGAGTCCCCGGGGAGACGGTCGGGACAGATGCAGACACTCCTCGATAGCCTCTATTCCCAGCAGACGACATTTGGCGAAACCGATTTCTCAGCCCTCTGTGTCAGTGTAAACAAGCATATATCCAAGCGCAGTCTGCTTGTCCTCTTCACCAACTTTGCCGGCATGACGGCCATGCTTCGCCAGCTTTCTTACTTGCAGCAGCTCAACAGTCGCCACCGCCTGCTCGTCGTTTTCTTCGAAGATGCCGAGATGAAGGACTATATCGCCACCAACGCTTCCACCACCGAGGACTACTACCGCCATGTCATTGCCGAGAAGTTTGCCGCCGAAAAGCGCCTGATTGTCTCCACTCTCAAGCGTCACGGCATACTTAGTCTGCTCACCACTCCCGCCAATCTTTCCATCGACGTTATAAATAAGTATATTGAAATAAAGTCAAGGCAACTCCTATAGAGGTTTTGTCTTGACTTTGTCATATATACCAATATGAATTACATGGAAATTCCGGTATTTTCATTCTGAGTGCGTAAAAAGCAAAGTCTTTCCTTGCATAATATAAATATTCTGCATATATTTGCACTAATGTATAACAATATAAATATATAAACGCATCGGTGTATGAACACAACAATGATACAGACAATATGTAAGTATTTTGAAACGAAACCTGTTGTCAAAGCATGGGTTTTCGGTTCTTTCTCGCGCGGTGAGGAAAGGCCGGATAGCGATATAGATATATTGTTTATTCCTGACAAATCACAACATTTCAGTCTTTTCACATTAGGAGGTATGTATGAAGATCTAAAGGAACTGCTTGGGCGAGAAGTAGATCTGATTACGGAGAACTCACTAATGGATTTTGCCAGAGCGAGTGCAGACAAGGATAAAATACTGATTTATGAGAGAACAAATTAAGGATCCGGGACGACTAAGGCACATAATAGATGCCATTGACATTATACAGACTTATACAGACGGAATAAGCTATGAAGAATTTGAAAAGGATCTGATGCGTTATCATGCTGTCGTATATAATATAATGATTATAGGAGAAGCTGTTTATATGCTAACTCCTGAGTTTTGTGCGGCACATCCCGAAACTCCATGGAAACAAATAAAGGGCATGAGGCATTTTCTCGTTCATGGTTATCACCAAGTTGAGAAAGACATTGTTTGGAAGGTTATAGAGGAAGAGTTAGTACCTTTGAGAAAGCAGATATTGGGATATATAGAAGAACTCAATAAATAATTTGTTATTATAAGATATGACATCTGTTAAATTGAACGCGGAACTATCTCATGGGCTTTCAAAAGAGGAAATACTTGCAGGGATTGATGCAGGGTTGAGGGAAGTTAAGATGACAAAAGAAGGTAAGATAAAACCGAAGGCTGCACGTGATTTCTTAAACGAATTGTAGTATTTCAATTTAAAGATCGCTATGGACAGGAAAGAAATAAGACAATTATATGTTTCAGAGATCGAGGAGCTGCAGTCGCAGATAATTATACGCAACCTAAAGAACCAGGCATTTGTGGGCGGTGAGATACTTTCCTTTATCGTTGCTGTCGGCTTAGTTGTCCTATACACTGTTATAGATGGAGCGTCATGGACATTGTGGATGGCTGCCGTGGCGATGATTGCATATCTTATAGTGAGATATTTCTATGTGCAGAATGACCGCTCCATAGAGAAACTCCATGCCTTGAAGACTGTATATGAGGACGAAGTAAAGTATTTGGATGGTGATTTCTCAAGTTTTGGGAATGGCGAAGAGTATGCCGACCCGAAACATCCTTATACAACAGATATTGATATTTTCGGCCGTGACTCTTTGTTCCAGCGTGTCAACCGCACTGTGACGAAGGGCGGAAGCGATATGCTTGCCGATAGCTTCGCCTCGATGGAATGGGGCAAAAATAAGGAAAAACCTCAAAAAGAGCTTGCCACGATGCCCCAATGGCGTGCTGATTTCATCGCTACGGTGCAAGGGCAGACTATCGCTACCGGCGAACTGCGTGACGTGGCCGACCGTATCAGTGTGATGAACATTGCTCCCTTAGCTACCTCTGCATCTGTCCGCTATCTTGCCTTGCTCGCTGTTGGCGGTTTGTGGCTGCTTGTTGCCCTGTCCGTTGGCGGTTATGCAGAAGCCTCGTTGCCACTTTTGTGGGCTGTTTTGCAGTTTCTTGCCGTTTGGCTGTGCTGCTCCGGGCCGCTGCGGGAGATAAGCAAGGCCATCTCTGTGCTTCATCGCCGGATGACACCCGTAGCCACACTCGTGGGAAAGATATGCTCTGCCAACTTCCGGGATTCCGATTTGCGTACTCTTGCTGACTCTCTTGACGGTGCAGAACGTGCTTTCAAAGAACTCGACAGCATACTAAAGGCACTCGACCGCCGTGGCAACATTCTCGGACTGCTGCTCACCAATACTTTTTTCCTTGCGGATTACCGCACCGTTTGCCGTTTCCGCCAATGGCAGCAGGCCAACGCCCGTATGATAGGAGACTGGATAGATGTCCTGAGCCGTGTTGATGTGCTTGTCTCCATGTCCACTTTTCGATATAACGAGCCCGCTGCCACCGATGCCGAGGTGATAGATTCCGGCCGCATGGTGTATGAGGCACGTTCTCTGCGCCATCCATTCTTAGGCGAACGCGCCGTGGGCAACGACTTCATTTTCGAAGAGCAACATTATTATATTGTAACAGGTGCCAATATGGCGGGCAAGAGTACCTTCCTTCGCGCAGTCGGAATAAACTATGTCCTTGCGATGAACGGTATGCCGGTGTTTGCCGATTCCTTGCGGGTGTCGGTGTTCTCGCTGTTCACGAGTATGCGCACTACCGATGACCTCACCCGCGGCATCTCATATTTCAATGCCGAACTGCTGCGCCTCTCGCAGTTGTTAAGCTACTGTCGCACTCAGCATCACACGCTTGTCATTCTCGACGAGATTCTGAAGGGTACTAATTCGCTCGACAAGCTGAACGGTTCACGTCTTTTCCTGCAACATATCTCTGAGCTACCGGTTACGGCTGTCGTGGCTACTCACGACTTGGAACTCTCAAAGATGGCCGATGAACATCCCTCGCGCTTCCATAATTATTGCTTTGAAATAGAACTTGGCACTGACGTTACATATTCTTATAAGATTACGCAGGGCGTTGCGCGCAATCAGAATGCCACCTATTTGTTGCGTAACAAAGTATTGAATTCCTGATCTCACCCTATAATCCTTGATTATCGAAAAGTGTGTAAAAAACTATGCTCAGAGTATTTAAGGCTGGATTACTCCGGTACTGAAGCCAAAATACTCGAGTAATCAAGGCCGAAATACTCGAGTACTCGACCCGAATTACTTCAGTACTTGACCCGAATTACTCGAGTATTGTGCCATAGTACTATGCTGTTCGACCGAAATAGGTTGCCCCTGTATTTATCGGATGAGCCGTAATATTTGCTCACAGTGTAGATGTTCTGATGCTCGTTTGTCGATGAAATGGGCAGAAAATGAACTAAAACTCAAATTTAAGCGCTTGAGATATTGCTGTCGGCGTAGTCCTTGTGAGGTGGTTTGAGAACCATTCTGGTTTATATATGTTCCACTTTTTTGTATTTGTTAGCATTCTGTAAGTGCTTGATAGTCAGATGTAAAATACTTTTCTGCGTTCGGAAATGTCCACTTTATGATTTGGAGTGTGAAAAAACATTGAGCCTTTTGCTTATCTTTGCATAAGAAAAAGCTGCACTCGGCAATCTAAGACCAAGCTCTCATTGCCCTCGTTTGCAGTTTCTTTGCATAAGAAAAAGCTGCACTCGGCAATCTAAGAACAAGTTCTCATTGCCACGCTTGCTTCCGAACGAAGCCGATACCATGAGCTACTACTGACAACGCTACCGCAGAACAACATATATAATAATGTGTAAGACTGCTTTTGACGATTGACTTAGAGAATTAAAATTATATACTAACTTTTTATTAACAAATAACAAAAAACTATGAAGAAAGGTAGATTTCTAATCTTGTTGTTGACATTCTTCGTGTCGATGACCGCCTTTGCTCAGAAGCAGCAATACTCTGGTGTTGTTGTCGACGGGGGGGGCGAACCGGTAATCGGTGCTTCTGTTATTCAGAAAGGCACTACATCAGGTGCTATTACAGACCTTGACGGTAAGTTTACCGTGTCTGTAGAGCCCGGCTCAACGCTCGTAATTTCTTATATCGGCTATAAGAACTACGAGACTAAGGTTTCAAACAATATGCGCATTGTCCTCGAAGAGGATTCCAAAACCCTTAGCGACGTTGTCGTTATCGGTTACGGTGTGCAGAAAAAGTCGGTGGTAACAGCCTCTATCGCAAAGGTGAGCAGTGAGGATTTAGCTGGTAAAGCTCCAGTGCGCGTAGACAATGCTCTAAAAGGTCTTGCTGCAGGTGTTACTGTTACCTCGTCCTCAGGTCAGCCAGGTTCAAGCCCAAATGTTCGTATTCGTGGTGTTGGAACCGTAAACAACTCAGATCCGCTTTATGTAGTGGACGGTATGCCTATTGAAGGCGGAATTGATTTTGTCAATCCTGGAGATATTGAGAGTATTGAGGTGTTAAAAGATGCTGCTTCTGGTGCTATCTATGGTGCTCGTGCTGCTAATGGTGTTGTACTTGTAACGACAAAGAGAGGAAAGATGGGCAAAGCTCAGATTAATTATAACTTCTCTTATGGTTGGGCAAGCAAGACAAAGAAACGTGATGTTACAAGTGCGACAGACTATGCCGTTCTGCAGAATGAACGTAACATAAATGGTGGACTTGCTCCGATATATGCAGATCCATATAATCTCAAAGATACAAATGGTAATGATATTGTAGGCTTCGGTACAGATTGGCAGGAACTGATATTTAATGATAATGCACCAGTTATAAATCACGACTTGTCTATCAGTGGAGCAACTGAGAAAGTAAACTATTTCCTTTCTATGGGTTATTTTGAACAGGAAGGTATAGTTGGTGGTAATTACGGACATTCTAACTATGACCGTTTGACTTTACGTAGTAATACTACTTATAATATTTTGGACGCGAGCAAAGAGCGTAATTTTCTCAATAAGTTAGACTTGAATGTTAATTTGGCTTATATGCGTACGCATTCTACTGGCGTTTCTGAAAATTCTGAGTTTGGATCAATTCTCGGCTCTGCCCTTTATATGTCGCCGACATTGGCTCCTGTTGCACTCGGAGATGTAGCTAAAAAAATGAATGCATACTATACAGGTATGGGATATGAGATAGCTACCGATGCTAATGGTAATCCTTATTCTGTTCCTATGTATTTTGGAACATTTAACGAGCAGAACAACCCGCTCGCAATGTTGGCTTTGAATCCTACGAGAAATTGGAGTCATAAGTTTGTTCCTAAGTTCTCGTTTGACCTTCAATTATGGGATAATTTGAAGTATCATTTCTCTTATAGTGCAGATCTGTCTTTTTGGGGCTATGATAGTGCTACCACTTCCAAATACTATCTCTCTAATAATAATAAGTCAGACCATACTTCTGCTTCTAAGGAATCTAGGAAAGGTGTAGTATGGCAGATTGAGAATACATTAACATATGACAAGACCATAGACAAGCATACTTTCGGTGTAGTTCTTGGTCAGTCAGCATTTAAGAATAAGAGCGACTATCTTGGAGGTAACCGTTGGAATCTTGTTAATCCTAATAAGCCAACTATAGACTATTCTACAGGTAAAGTCGTTGATGGTGTGGCACAGTTTGGTGTTTATGGCGGCAATAATGTAGAACATCGTCTTTCTTCGCTTTTTGCTCGTTTGAGTTATAACTATGATGAGCGTTATATGCTGCAAGCTACAGTACGCCGTGACGGTTCTTCTCGTTTCGGTTCTAATAACAAGTATGGAACATTCCCGTCAGTGTCAGTGGGTTGGAATATTATGAACGAGAAGTTCATGGAGAAAACACGTAGCTGGCTTTCTAATTTGAAATTCCGTGCAAGTTGGGGTAAGAATGGTAATGATAATATCGGTGATTTCCGTTATACAACTCTTACTTCTATGGGAAATAATGTTTTGTTCGGTAAAGATGCAATTAAATTCAATGGCTCTAAGGCAAATGGTTTGCCTAACGCTGATTTGAAATGGGAAGAGAGTGAACAGACTGACCTTGGTCTTGATTTCGGTTTCTTCAATAATGCATTGACTTTCACGGTTGACTATTATAGTAAGAAAACCAATGGTATGTTGATGACGATGCCTATACCTTCATACGTAGGTGAAACCAAGCCTATTGGTAATGTTGGTGATATGGAGAACAAGGGCGTTGAGTTTGAACTTGGTTATAAATGGCATATTGCAGATGCCAAATTTGCGGTAAAGGGTAATGCAACTTATCTGCATAATGAACTGACTTATATTGGACTTGATGATGCATACCTTGAGTATGATGGTATACAGGGAATTTCTGGAGGAAGTATTGCTCGTGGTGTGAAAGGAGAGCCATTCCCATTCTTCTATGGTATGAAGACAAATGGAATATTCCAAAACTATGATGAGATAAACTCTTATGTTAATCCTGACGGAACGCTCATTATGCCAGATGCTCGTCCTGGTGATGTTCGTTTCGTTGATGTCAATGGTGATGGAAAGATTAGTTCCGAGGATCGTACCAATATTGGTAATGGTACACCAAAATGGACTTTTGGATTTAATTTTGATGCGGAATGGAAGGGATTTGATTTCAATATATTCTTGCAGGGTGTTAGCGGTGCTGACGTTTTTGATGCTACTTACCGTACTGACATTACTTCTGGTAATTTCCCGACATGGATGCTTGGACGTTGGACAGGAGAAGGAACTTCAAATAAATATCCGATTCTTCGTGCTGGCGACAAGACTTATAACTGGAATGCTTCTGACCTTTATGTTCATGATGGTTCATATCTACGTATCAAAAATATGTCTCTTGGATATACCTTGCCGAAAAACATAACACGTAAGGCTTATATAGAGCGTTTCCGCGTTTACGTAATGGCAGAGAACCTTGTGACGTGGACCAAGTATTGGGGCTTTGATCCAGAAATCTCTTCAAATGGAAAATCTCTTGGTATAGACCGTGGTGTTTATCCGCAGGCTCGGACATGGACGGTTGGTTGTAACATTACATTCTAATAACAATAAATAACAACGAAGTAAAATGAAACTTAATAAATATATAGTGCTTGGCACTTTTGCTGCATCGTTGATACTTACGACAGCCTGTAGTGATAGTTTCCTCGAAGTGGATAACCCCACAGGTGAGCCTTTGGAGGAATATTATACAACCCCAGAACATATCAATGAAGCATTGATAGCTGCTTATGATCCAATACACTGGCCTGATTGGGGACTTGGACAGTATAATGCGCTTAACATTGATGCGGAAGTTATGGGCGATAATTTTTGGGTCGGTGGTTCTGGACCAGATGATATGCATAACTGGCATTTGCTGAACAATTTTGAAGCAGACGAGAACAATACATACGCATCTCTTTGGACTGTGGATTATAGTGGCGTAAAGCGTTGTAATGATTGTCTAAAGTATATTACATGGTGTCAGACTCTGTCTGACGATGAGGCTGCAAGTATTGAGTTGCAGGCACGTGCGTTGCGTGTTTACTATTATAACAATCTGTGGCATTATTTTGGCAATATACCTTTCTATTTGGAGAATCTTGAGGGAAATTATTTCGCACCACAGCTTTCTGCAGATGAGGTTTATAATCAGCTGATTGTAGAACTTGAAGCTGTTATGGATGGTATCAACGGAAAGAAACTTCCAATGCGTTGGGATGATGCCAACAGTGGTCGTCTCTCACAGGCTATGGTATATATGATGTATGCAGAAATGGTTATGTATCAGAATGACGATAGCCGTTATGCAAAGGCTCTTTCTGCGATGAAAGAAATCATAGCAGATAACGCGGATTATGATTTGGTTGATGATTTCGCCTCTATTTGGGAAGAAAGTGGCGAATGGAGCAAGGAGTCTATTTGGGAAATCAATTACAATGATGAGAATAATGAGCGTGGATGGAATAGTCCGTTGGCTGTAGGTGGTACAATTATGCCTACTTTGATAGGCCCGCCAAACTTGAATAATGCTGATGAAGGCTTGACGCAAGAGTGTTGGGGATTCCTTCCTGTAAAGATCGAAACGTACAACAAATATTCGGCAATAGATGCACGTCGTGATGCTTCTATTTGGGATTTGCGTGCTTATGAATATACTCCACGTTATCAGGATACACATCTTTGGCTGAAGAAGTATCGTGCGCAGGATGAGAATAACTCAAGTGCAGGTTTTGATACCAATTTGAATTATAATAATAATTTGCGCGTATACCGTTTCGCAGAGACACTGCTCAATGCTGCAGAGTTGTTAGTACTTACGAATGGAGATAATGCAGAAGCTGCACGTTATGTAAATCGTGTACGTAACCGTGCCGGTTTGAATTCTTTGGCGAGTGTGACACAAGACGTCATTATAAATGAGCGTGATTTAGAATTTCTTGGTGAGGGTAAGCGTTATTTTGACCTTGTACGTACTGGTAAAGCTTCATCTGTACTTGTGCCAGATTCTTATGGCTATCGCACTAATACTTGGTCACAGAAGAAAAAGTATATTCCAATTGCACAGGCTGAGCTGGATTCAGATCCTTCTTTGGTTCAGAATGATTATAAATAATATAAACAATCTATACCTGTCCATGCCATTGGGCATGGCAGGTATGGTAAATAACATAATTTGCAATGAAAAAAATATTTAGAAATATAGTTGGAGCAGTCATATCTGGTATAGCGATAGTAGCTTGTTCACCTGAGGATTTTAGCGGTGCTAATGAAATGGGTTTGCCTTCTATCGATAACTATGAGGCGAAAGTGACTGTAGATCAGGAAAACAATGTCGCTACTTTTGAGATTGTTTGTACTGACGGAAGTGTTGCAGAGGGAGTATATCCTATATGGACAATCAATACTGGAAGTGAAACAAAATCAACTGTGAATGGCTTTAAGACAAAGAAAGTAGTTGTTGCTGGTACTTATAGCTATACTTTCCAAGTTGGTAATCGTAATGGTATTAGTGATGGCGTGAAGTCTGGAACATTCACAATTAATACTACTCGTTATGATTTCTCACCAGCAATAGAAAAACTTACAGGTGGTGGTTCTAAAGAATGGCGTGTATATAGCGCAACTAAGGGGCATCTTGGATGTGGATCAAATCACAATAATCCTGTAGAATGGTGGAGTGCCGGACCTGAAGAGAAAGCAAGTGAGGGTATGTATGATGACCGTGTAATCTTTACCAAGACAGATGCAGCATCAGCTGGAGCTTATTCTTATAGTGCAGGTGAGGATGGCAACACATTCTTGAATGCAGGTGTAACTCTATTCCCTGGCAATCCGGGTGCAGACTGGAGCTATCCATGTGTAGGCTTGAATGGTGCGCAGACAGATGCAGCGTTCACACTTGATTATAATGCAGATCGTGACGAGGTTGGTATTGTATTACCAGCTAAGACATTGTTCCCATATTTGGCTGATGATGTACAGTTTAATCAGAGTGCAACATATTGGATTACAGATTTGACAGATAAGGTTATGACTTTGGTCTTGGATTTGGATGGAATTTCATGGCAGGTTATCCTTATTAACGGTGAGAATGAAGCACAGGAAGAAGGTTTTGATCCGGACAAGGTGAATTGGTGTGGAGTAAATGACGCAGAGAATCTTGCAATACCGTTTAATACAGCAGGTAGTTTCACTTTCTGGTGGGCTACATGGGGTTGGGCAAACGGTGGCGATGGCTCCCAAAACCCAATATTCTCGTATGATAATGGAGTTTATTCTATAACTACAGTATCTGGTGGAGAAGCAGCTTGGCAGGGACAATGTTCAATACCTGATGTTGCAATCAACATTGAGGAAGGGCAGGCTTATGACATCAGTTTCAAGGTCGATGCAAGTGAATCGTATGAAAATCTTATATTCAAGGTGTGCGAGACTGATAACGATAACAATATCTTAATCAATAAGGAAGGTATAAAGCTTAAGGAGGGTGAGAACGTTGTTCGCTATGCAAAGATAGTCGCAGAGAAAACAACGGAAGGATCAAAAGACGTTGTATTGGGCTCATTTAATACAGGAAAGCTGATTTTCGATGTAGGAAATCGTCCAGAGGGACTTACTTTGAAGTTCTCTGACTTTATTATTCAGAAGCATAACCCGAAATAATCTCGATTATAAGGGGGACGGTTAAAAACCATCCCCCTTTTGATTAATAAAAGAAGTAAATGAAAATCTAAATTATTATGAAAAAAATCTTTTATTTAATCTTTATAATCATATTGTCGGCAACTATACATTCTTGTAGTGACGACGCTACGGACGGTATCGTTGATAATTCTATAAAAAATACGGAGTCGCTTCTTGAGCAGGCTAAGAACAGGATTCTTTCAATGGGATTGGACACTACCGACATGATAGAGATAGACGGCTATTATGTAGTGGAGAATGATATCCTGATAAATAAAGACAGCCTGTTTCGTGTTCCCCTGACACGGCAGTATAGTGCAACAAATACCGTGGCGACAGGACAAGTAATAACAATAGGTGTAGATAATTCTGCTTTGCTTACGGCTTGGGCTTCTGCTTTGAGAAGTGTCGCTTCTAATTATACCAATTATACGGGAATGGTATTCAAATTTAATGGCTATGACCCTGATGCTGATATAGTAATATCCAAAGCTAATCTATTTTATTCCAATGTTTGTGCCGAGGGTGAGTTCCCTGTTTCTTCAAATGCAAAGCCGGGCAAGCACGTCCGTATAAATTCTGTATTCTACAAGGACATTGATACATATCTTTCAACAAACGAGAAGATATTTCTTATGATGCATGAGATAGGGCATAATCTTGGATTGCGTCATACAGATTGTGCCGTTAATGGTGAAGGTGCAAGTGATGTCGGTATGGTAAGAATACCGGGAACACCGAATACAGATTCTGATTCTTATATGAATTCCGCAACTTGTGGTAATTCTTGGACAGGTATGCCCAAGTATGATGCCGTTGCATTGAAACACCTGTTTCCCGTAGTTTATTGTACAATTCACTTTGAGAATTGTACAGGCGTTTCTGATATAAAGTTCAAGAAAGGAACCGAATATGAATTAAGCCGAAAAATTATTCCACAGAAAGATGGGTATGTTTTTGCAGGATGGCATCATGCAAAAGATTTCTATACTCCATTTAGTTATGATTATAAGATTACAGGTGATAAAACATTGTATGCGAAATGGACTAATAAAGATACTCCTGTAACTGTGGAATGCATATCTCATGATAGAGTTAAAACGAAAACGTTTGAATTAAGGAATTCTGCTGTCGTTACTTTTTCAAGTAAAATAGAAAGGTCTGCAAATACGTGGATGGAATTAACTATGCACCAAGGTACTTATTCTAAATTGGAAAGAATTGATGAAGTTAAAAATTTTTCTTTCGTTTTTGATGTGAGAAATGCAGGTATGAGCATGATTGATGATAATCCTTCTTATTTTATTAAATCAGAAACATTTGTTTTAGAAGAAGGTGTATATATGTTGACATCTTCTTTAACAACAGAACTTGGAGAACAGAATTATTCTTCAGGCAAACATGGTATTGTAACAACAACGATCTCTTATTATTAAAATAAATATCAAATGAGGAAGATTAATATTGTTTTATTTCTGTCTCTGCTGCTTTTCACATCTTGCAGCAGTGACGATGGTGATGGTGCAGGGCAGGGTAGTGACATAACGCTGACCTGCTCGCCCGATAAGGTTGACGCTCCTGTTGTGGGAGGTTCTTATGTGTTGAATGTGAATTGTAGCCGTGGCGAATGGACGGCATACGCCGATGACAACAGTAAGGACTGGATAAAGGTCAATGTCTCCGGCTCTACGAGTACGCAGGGAACGGTGACAGTGACGGTTGCTGCAAACACAGGAACAGCGTCACGTAGCGGTTCTGTTGTGGTGAAGTCAGGCGCTAAGAGAGTTACAATACCTGTTACGCAGGCAACTCCCATGCAGGTGGAGAAAAGTACGGTGTATTCCGTTTCGAAAGGTGAGGAACTCTATGTCGTAGTGAAAGCATCCGGTGACTGGACAGTGAAATCTAATGACAGTTGGGTAACTGCTAAAAAGAATGAAGGCGGAACATCCACGGACCCGGCAGCTAATGCTCTTGCTCCGGGTGTCCAAATAACGACGGCTCCCAACACCGCAATGACCTCGCGTACGGGAACGGTAGACGTGATGAGCGGTGAGGAGAAGGTAACTATCACCGTGATACAGAACTCTGCTGAGGATGCGAACATTGAGACTCCTGCGGGCTATCACCTCGTATGGCACGATGAGTTCAATGAGGGCACGACGCTGAACAGTAAGGACTGGACGCACGAGGTGCAGAACGCCGGTTGGGTGAACAATGAACTGCAGACATACGTGAACGGTCAGGCTGATGGCAAGCGTGTGACGGAGCTTGTAGACGGTCGTCTGCACATCAACTGTTTCAAGGGTTCGGACGGCAAGATATATTCAGGCCGCGTGTATGCTAAGGTGAAAGAGGGCTGGACATACGGCTATATCGAGGCATCCATCAAGTTGCCGAAGGGCAAGGGCACATGGCCTGCATTCTGGATGATGCCAGTACACTTCCGTTCATGGCCTGCCGACGGCGAGATTGACATAATGGAGGAGGTGGGATACCATCCCGACTACGTGTCTTCAAGTCTGCACGCCAATGCCCATGTGCATTCCAACGGTACGCAGGTGACGCACGAGATGCACTGTCCCGGTGCGGAAGGTGAGTTCCACAAATACGCGATAGAGTGGACGCACGACAAAATCACAACCTTCGTTGACGGTAAGGTGCAGTTGACTTACAACAACCGCGGACTCGGACGCGACGACTGGCCATACGATGACCCGTTCTATGTTATCCTGAACCTCGCGTGGGGTGGCGACTGGGGCGGCTCTCAGGGTGTAGACGAGAGCGCGTTGCCCGTAACTATGGAAGTGGACTATGTGCGAGTATTCCAGAAATAATCCCCTACGGCTCCCCCACGGGGGAGCTGACTGGATGTAACCGAAGAGAGCAGACACTATATATAATAAGGCGTAACCGGCTACTGTTAAACGGATAACATACAATCGTAACTATAATAACTAACTTATAATGATGAAAAAGAAACTACTATTCATTGCATTGCTGCTTGTCGGGATGACGGCCGTGTGTGCGGCAAAGAAAGAAAAGGGAAAGTTTGTAAAGGTGGATGGCGTGAATCTTGTCAAGCCGAATGGTGAGAAGTTGTTTATCGTAGGTACAAACCTCGGCAACTGGCTCAATCCCGAGGGATATATGTTCGGTTTCCAGAGAACCAACTGCGAATGGATGATTAACGATATGCTCTCGCAGATGGTGGGACCGGACTTCACCGCCGAGTTCTGGAAGGCCTTCAAGGACAACTACATCACCCGCAAGGACGTGGAGTTCATCGCCGGAACAGGCGCGAACACAATCCGCCTGCCATTCAACTATAAACTTTTCACCGATGAGGACTATATGGGACTGACCGCCTCACAGGACGGATTCGCACGTATGGACAGCGTGGTGAACTGGTGCAGGGACAACAACCTGTATCTGATTCTCGATATGCACGACTGTCCGGGCGGACAGACAGGCGACAATATCGACAACGGTCATGGCTATCCGTGGCTCTTCGAGAGCGAGACCAGCCAGCAGTTGTTCTGCGAAGTGTGGCAGAAGATAGCGCGCCGTTATGCCGACGAGCCGGTGATACTCGGCTATGAGCTGATGAACGAGCCGATAGCCCATTACTTTGAGAACAAGGACGAGCTTAACAAGAAACTCGAACCGCTGTATAAACGTGCCACAAGAGCCATCCGCGAGGTGGACGCCAATCACGTGATACTGCTTGGAGGAGCACGCTGGAACAGCGATTTCTTCATGTTCACGGACTGGAAATTCGACAAGAACATCATGTACACCTGTCACCGTTACGGCGGCGACGCTTCCGCTCCGGCCATCAAAGACTACATCGACTTCCGCGACAAGACCGGTCTGCCGATGTATATGGGCGAGATAGGGCACAACACCGATGAGTGGCAGGCGCAGTTCGTGCAGGTGATGAAGGACAATAACATAGGCTACACCTTCTGGCCATACAAGAAAGTAGACGGCTCCTGCATGAATGCCATACAGCGTCCGGCCGACTGGGACAGCATCGTCGTGAAGTATTCCGAGACTTCACGCGGCACGTTCAAGGAGTTCCGCGAGGCCCGTCCCGACCAGATGACAGCCCGTCAGATTCTCATGCAGTTTGTTGAGAATAGCAAATTCGAGAACTGCAAACCGCAGGCTGGGTATATAAAGAGTATGGGATTGAAGTGTGAGGAATGAGGAATGCATAAAATAAAAGAAACAAAATAACAATAAAGTATATAGGATATTATGAAGAAAAAACTTATTGCAGCCCTGTTTGCCATAGGAATGGCGACGGCAGCCGATGCTCAAAAGGCACTGCCCGTATATCTCGATGCGAGCAAACCGGTGGAGCAACGTGTGGAAGATGCTCTCTCACGAATGACGTTGGACGAGAAAATTGCCGTCATTCATGCGCAGAGCAAGTTCTCGTCATCGGGTGTCAAGCGTCTCGGATTCCCTGATTTCTGGACCGACGACGGCCCTCACGGAGTGCGTCCCGACGTGCTTTGGGACGAATGGGAGCAGGCCGGTCAGACCAACGACTCGTGCGTGGCATTCCCCGCGCTCACCTGTTTGGCAGCGTCATGGAATCCGCAGCTCTCACGCAACTATGGCGTGGCACTCGGAGAGGAAGCCATCTACCGTGGCAAAGACATGATGTTGGGGCCGGGAGTGAACATCTACAGAACCCCGCTCAACGGCCGCAACTTCGAATATATGGGCGAAGACCCGTACTTAGCAAGCCGTATGGTAGTGCCATACATCCAGGGATTGCAGAGTACGGGAACCTCGGCCTGTGTGAAGCACTATGCGCTGAACAACGATGAAGAATACCGCCATCAGGTGAACGTCATTGTGAGCGACCGCGCACTGCACGAAATCTATCTGCCTGCGTTCAAGGCTGCCGTTATCGAAGGCAAGACTTGGGGCATTATGGGTGCTTATAACCTCTATAAGAACCAGCACAACTGCCACAATGAGATCATGCTCAACAAGATACTGAAAGGCGACTGGGGATATGACGGCGTAGTCGTGTCAGACTGGGGCGGCGCACACAATACCGAAGAGGCCGTGAAGTATGGCCTCGATATGGAGTTTGGTACATGGACAGACGGTCTCACTATGGGCGCAACCAACGCATACGACAACTACTATCTGGCAGAGCCTTATAAGAAACTCATAAAGGAAGGCAAGCTTACAGAGAAGGAACTCAACGAGAAAGTGCGCCGCATACTGCGTCTTTTCTATCGTACCACGATGAACCGCGACCGCGCTCAGGGCTTCCTTTGCTCAGAAAGCCATTACGAAAAAGCACGCGAGATAGCTTGTGAAGGCATCGTGCTGCTGAAAAATGAAGAGCGAAGAGTGAAGAATGCAGAATCGGCTTCGCGTATTTTGCCCCTTAACCTCAGCAAGGGAAAGCGTGTGCTTGTTGTAGGTGAGAACGCCATCAAGATGATGACCGTCGGCGGAGGCTCTTCTTCACTGAAAGTACAAAAAGAGGTGCTGCCGCTCGAAGGCATTGAAGAGGTTTGCAAGGCTGTCGGAGCAACCTGCGACTATGCGCGTGGCTACGTCGGTGACATCAACCAGAGCTACAACGGCGTAGTCGTTGGCCGCGATTTGAAGGACGACCGCTCAAAAGAAGAACTTATCAATGAGGCTGTAGAGAAAGCAAAAGGTGCTGATTACGTAATCTATGTGGGCGGTCTCAACAAGAGCGATTATCAGGATTGCGAGGGCCACGACCGCAAGAGCATGGATATGCCATACGCTCAGAATGAGCTGATGGAGGCCTTGTTGAAGGTCAACAAGAACATCGTCTTCGTCTGCATTTCGGGTAATGCCATCGCTTTGCCGTGGAAGAACAAAGTGCCAGCCATTGTTCAGGCTTGGTTCCTCGGCTCTGAGAGCGGTCATGCCATAGCCGACGTGCTTACCGGCAAGGCTAATCCTTCGGGCAAGATGCCGTTCACATGGTATGCCAAGTTGGAGGATTGCGGTGCTCATGCCACAGGAAGCTATCCCGGAACATGGCGCGAGAGCGAAAAAATCATCGACGAAGAGTATAAGGAAGATATCTTCGTGGGCTATCGTTGGACCGAGAAGAACAAGGTTAAGCCGCTCTTCCCGTTCGGTTACGGACTGAGCTACACCACCTTCAAGTTGGGCAAGGCAAAGGCCGATAAGGCCGAACTGACAGCCAACGACAGCATCAGTTTCACAGTAAGCGTCACCAACACCGGCAAGTGTGCTGGCTCAGAAGTAGTCCAGCTCTATGTCAGCGACCTCAAGTCATCGCTTGTCCGTCCGCTGAAGGAGCTGAAAGGCTTCAAGAAAGTGGCTCTTGCACCGGGTGAGACACGCGACGTAACAATCACCATCGGCAAGGACGCGCTGAGCTATTACGACGACAAGGCCGCCGCATGGGTAGCCGAGCCGGGCGAGTTTGAGGCTCATATCGGTAACGCTTCCAACAATATCACGTCCCGCGTGAAGTTCACGCTGAGATAAATTCCTCAATCCTCGTTTTATAGGGTTTCTTGTAATCGTGTTACAAAACTTCTGTAATCACGTTACAAAACTCTTGTAATCTCGTTACAGAGGCCTTGTAATCGCATTACAAGGCCTCTGTAAAAATCGAATTTACTCTAATAATGCTATTCTTTTGTATTTCGTTGATAATTAGCGATATACGTACTAACGAAGACTTGTGGTAAAATTCCCTCTAAGATTCCTTTCAAAAACAGTCTTTATTCTAAAAAATCTACTGATTATTTCCTCTTTTTGATATTTTTGGTTACTTTTGTACGAAACAATCAGTTAGCTATCTTTTTATGAAACGAATATTAACTCTTTTCTGGACCTTATTTTTAGGAATTGTGTCTGTCTATGGCGAACCGGGAGAACTTGCCAAATTGTACAATACTCTCGATAGCGTGATAGCCAAATATGATGACTACAAGGAAATAGCGGAGAAGCGGAAAGCCCGCCTTCGCCAACAATTCGGGGACAGCAGAGGGCTTGCACGCCGCTATGAACTGGCGATGAAACTCTATGACGAATACAAAGCATTCAATAACGACTCGGCAATATACTATATAAATAAATGTATAGAGTTGGCCGTACAACTTGATGACAAGACAAAAGAAAATCTGAGTAGGGTGAGGCTCGCCTTTCAATGCTCGTCAACGGGTATGTATTACGAGGCAATGGATATATTGGAGAATGTCGATACGGGAGGGGCATCGCGTGAGGTGCTTGGCGAATACTATACGGCATACGTCCACGTGTATGGCGAGTTGGCATATTATACGAAATTGAAGAACTTTAGCGAACTTTATTATAAGAAGCGTGAGGAATACCGCAAACTGATGTTTGCCACCCTCGATGCCAATAGCGACACTTATTTGCAGGGCCAGGAGATTGTGCTGAGCGAGAAAAATGATTTGGTCAAGGCTTTGCAGATTAACGACCTGCGCCTGAAAGTATGCGACGAGTATTCGCGCAATTTTGCCATCGTGGCCTTCTATCGCTATCTCGACTACAAGTTGGCAGGCGATTTGGAGCAAGGCAAGTCGTGGCTGGTGAAGTCTGCCATCGCCGACATTCAGAATACGGTCATGGATCAGGGCTCAATGTGGGAGCTGGCCAATCTTCTCATGAGAGAAGGCGATCTGGAACGCTCACACCGTTACATCAATTTTGCATGGGAATGTGCCAAGAACTTCGGCACCCGTGTGCGCAGTTGGCAGGTTTCGCCGGTACTCTCTACCGTCGACAGAAAATATCAGGAGGAAACCGATAAGGCCAATCATCTGTTGTTGATGCTGGTCGTGTCCATCAGTATAATGTTCGTGTTGCTGTTGCTGTCGCTTCTCTACGTGAACAAGCAGCGCAAGCGCCTTTCCGCATCGCAGCAGAAGTTGCGTGAGTCCAACTCGAAGCTGTTGGCTGCGAATGACAATATGTCGTCTCTTATCAACCGTCTGCAAGACACGAACAATCAGCTTTCGCAGCTAAACCGTCAGATTTCCGAGGCCAACAATGTGAAAGAGGAATACATCGGCCGCTTCCTGCAACTTTGTTCGCAGTATGTGGACAAGATGGAAAGTATGCGCAAGTCGGTCAGCAAGATGTTGAAAAACCGAGACTATAATGCTATCATGGATATGATGCGGTCGGCTGATTACCGCGAGAAAGAACTCAACGAGCTTTATTCCAATTTCGACAAGGCTTTCCTGCATCTGTTCCCGAACTTCGTCAGAGAGTTCAACGCCATGCTGAAGCCCGAAGAGCGTGTGCCGGAAACGCAGGGAAACGAAAGTCTGCCTACTATGGTGCGTATCTTCGCACTTATCCGTCTCGGCATCGACGACAGTTCAAAGATTGCCTATTTCCTGCATTATTCGGTCAATACCATATATAATTATCGCGCCCGCGTGAAGAATGCGGCTCTCAGCGACCGTGGCAATTTCGAGGCGCGGATAAAGAAAATCGGTATGCCTGAATAATTTTTGTAAACTGAGCCTTGCAAAATCGTAATCCGTCTCAGTTCGCGAATAGATGTAAAACAATTTTTAGCATATAAGTGCGGGGAAAAAAACACGTTCATTTGGCTATCAGAAAAGAAAACGCTACTTTTGCATTAGTTTCAGTAACAGTTGAGTATTATTCATTATATTAACTATATTAATCATGGTAAATTACAAAGAATTAGGCTTGGTGAACACCCGTGAGATGTTCAAGAAAGCCATCAATGGCGGTTATGCTATCCCAGCTTTCAACTTCAACAATATGGAGCAGTTGCAGGCTATCATTAAGGCTTCTTCTGATTTGAAGTCTCCGGTTATCCTTCAGGTATCTAAAGGTGCGCGCAACTACGCTAACCAGACATTGCTTCGCTATATGGCACAGGGTGCTGTTGAATATGCAAAGGAACTCGGATGCAAGCATCCTGAGATAGTTCTTCACCTTGACCACGGTGACAGCTTCGAGCTTTGCAAGAGCTGTGTAGATATGGGCTTCTCTTCAGTTATGATTGACGGTTCTTCTCTTCCTTACGATGAGAACGTTGCATTGACTAAGAAGGTTGTTGAGTATGCACACCAGCATGATGTTACTGTTGAGGGTGAGCTTGGTGTTCTCGCAGGTGTTGAGGACGAGGTTGCTGCCGAGGAGTCTTGCTATACAAAGCCTGAGGAGGTTATAGACTTCGTAACAAAGACAGGTGTTGACTCACTTGCTATCTCTATCGGTACTTCTCACGGTGCTTACAAGTTCAAGCCGGAGCAGTGCACACGCGACCCGAAGACCGGTTTGCTCGTTCCGCCGCCATTGGCATTCGATGTTCTCGATGCTATCATGGAGAAATTGCCGGGCTTCCCAATCGTTCTTCACGGTTCTTCTTCTGTTCCACAGGAGTATGTTAAGATTATCAACGAGAACGGTGGTAAGTTGCCAGACGCAGTAGGTATTCCAGAGGAGCAGCTCCGCAAGGCAGCTAAGAGTGCTGTTTGCAAGATTAACATCGACTCTGACTCACGTCTTGCCTTCACAGCAGCAGTACGCAAGGTATTCGCTGAGAAACCGGGTGAGTTCGACCCACGTAAGTATTGCGGTCCTGCACGCGACCTTATGATTGAGCTTTACAGCCACAAGATCACTGAGGTGCTCGGATCTGACAACAAACTTGCACAGATGGATTAATTCTGTTGACGAGTAGATAAATAAAAAAGGCGAGTTGATAGCTTTGATTAAGTATCAACTCGCCTTTTTGTTTGTATAAATAAGTAGTCAGTAGACAGGAGTTCTGGAGTTCAGACAATAGCCTTTAATGGCTCATCCGATAAATACAGGGGGCAACCTATTTCGGTCGGACAGCATAGTACTATGGCACAATACTCGAGTATTTTTGGCACAGTACTCGAGTAAT
>ERZ1027188.98-NODE-98-length-38280-cov-8.779438_pt1 | contig 38280 bp, 31 predicted proteins | sample MGYA00519273_ERZ1027188 | MGnify/ENA primary metagenome ERZ1027188 (study PRJEB26926, sample SAMN06164623) | human gut metagenome | biome: ENVO:00009003; feature: ENVO:2100002; material: ENVO:00002003 | host: Homo sapiens | place: USA | collected 2012 ... | reverse complement strand
ATTTTCGCGAAAAATAATAAAATAGTGTTCCTTAAAAGGAATGGTATTTTTTATTTATTATTATAAATGTTATACAAGTAAGTGTCAATCTGTCATCTGTCACAAATATAAAGCGTAATGTCTGACCTTTTGCTTTATTTCTTATTTCTGATAAAAGGTTAAAGAAAAGAATAAAAGGAACAAAAAATATTTCGTCCAGCATCTGATATTAACCGTTTAATGGTTAATAAGTATTAAAATATAAAGATAGTCAATTGAAAATACACGTATTTCGTAAAAAAGTAATACCTTTGCAACCGCAAATCCGTAAGGGTTAGTAACGAGGTGTAGCGCAGTTGGTAGCGTTCCTGGTTTGGGACCAGGCTGTCGCAGGTTCGAGTCCTGTCACCTCGACGCTGGGAGATGAACTTTTAATGGTTCATCTCTTTTTATTTGTTTTGATTACAGAAACTTTGTAATGTTGTTACCTGACTGTGGTACTTTTTCATCACAGAAGCATTATCGGAATGGGATTAGAGAAGGGCTTTATTCTCCCATCGCGTGGGTTAATGATGCTTTTTACTATCAGCTTCTATTATATTTCTTTCTCTGTTTGCGCAAACAGTGCAATAATGCAAGGTAGACTTTACATTTTTCAGGTAAATATTTGCTATTGTGAATTAATTTAATTATTTTTGCGACACTAAATTAAAAACAATAATTGAAATTTATATCAACTATGATTGAAAAAAGAGTTTATACTTTTGGCAATGGAAAAGCTGAAGGTCGCGCCGATATGCGCAACTTGCTTGGCGGAAAGGGTGCTAACCTCGCAGAGATGAATCTGATTGGAGTACCTGTTCCTCCGGGTTTCACTATTACCACAGATGTATGTAACGAGTATTTTGAGAAAGGTAAGGACGATGTAGTAGCCCTTCTGAAAGACGATGTAGAGAAAAGCGTAAACCATATTGAAGGGTTAATGAACTCTAAATTCGGCGACACAGAGAATCCGCTGCTCGTTTCTGTACGTTCTGGAGCCCGCGCTTCAATGCCGGGAATGATGGACACAATTCTCAACCTCGGTCTGAACGACGCCGTGGCAGAAGGACTTGCCAAGAAGACTAACAATCCCCATTTCGTTTACGACTCATACCGTCGCTTCGTGCAGATGTATGGTGACGTGGTACTTGGCATGAAACCGGTGAACAAAGAAGACATTGACCCATTCGAGGCTATCATACAGAAAGTCAAAGCTGTACGTGGTGTGAAGCTCGACAAGGATTTGTCGGTTGACGAGCTCAAGGAACTCGTTGTCCTCTTTAAGCAGGCCATCAAAGACCAGACCGGCAAGGAGTTCCCGACTAATCCGATGGAACAGCTTTGGGGAGCAATCTGCGCTGTATTCGATTCTTGGATGAACGAGCGCGCCATCCTCTACCGCAAGATGGAAGGCATCCCTGCTGAATGGGGTACGGCTGTAAACGTACAGGCTATGGTATTCGGAAATATGGGCGACACATCTGCAACGGGTGTATGCTTCAGCCGTGATGCCGCTACGGGCGAGAATCTATTCAACGGAGAGTATCTTGTTAACGCACAGGGTGAGGACGTTGTTGCCGGAATACGCACTCCGCAACAGATTACAATAGAAGGCTCTCGCCGCTGGGCTAAGCTCCAGGGCATTTCAGAAGAAGAGCGTGCTGCCAAATATCCGTCAATGGAAGAGGCTATGCCGGAAATCTACAAAGAGCTTGATTTCTTGCAGAACAAGCTCGAAAACCACTATCACGATATGCAGGATATGGAGTTTACCGTACAGGAAGGCAAACTGTGGTTCTTGCAGACACGTAACGGAAAGCGTACCGGTACGGCGATGGTGAAGATTGCTATGGACCTGATTCGTGAGGGACTTATCGATGAGAAGACTGCTTTGCTCCGCTGCGAGCCGCAGAAACTCGACGAACTGCTCCACCCGGTATTCGACAAGGACGCTTTGAAGAATGCGAAAGCCATCACACGCGGCCTGCCGGCTTCTCCTGGAGCTGCTTGCGGTCAGATTGTTTTCCATGCAGACGATGCAGAAAACTGGCACAAGGACGGCCATAAAGTAGTAATGGTTCGTATCGAGACTTCACCGGAAGACCTCGCCGGAATGAGCGCAGCCGAGGGTATTCTCACAGCACGAGGTGGTATGACTTCGCACGCAGCAGTTGTTGCACGTGGTATGGGCAAGTGCTGTGTCAGTGGTGCCGGTGCAATAAACGTTAACTATAAAGCCAAGACCGTTGAGATTGAGGGCGTAACATATAAGGAAGGCGACTATATTTCTTTGAACGGCTCTACCGGTGAGGTGTTTGCCGGCGAGATTCCTACAAAGGCTGCCGAACTTTCCGGTGACTTCAAGGCTCTTATGGATCTTTGCGACAAATATACAAAGCTTCAGGTACGCACAAACGCAGATACTCCGCACGACGCAGCCGTAGCTCGCGAGTTTGGTGCTAAGGGTATCGGTCTGACACGTACAGAGCATATGTTCTTCGAGGGCAAGAAGATCGTAGCAATGCGCGAGATGATTCTTGCTGACAGCACAGAGGGTCGCAAGGCTGCCCTCGACAAGTTGCTACCTTATCAGAAGGCAGACTTCAAGGGTATTCTTGAGGCTATGGACGGATGTCCGGTTAATATCCGCCTTCTCGACCCGCCATTGCACGAGTTCGTTCCTCACGATATTGCAGGACAGCAGACTATGGCAGATGAAATGGGTATCAGCGTAGAGGAAATCCAAAAGCGCGTGAATAGCCTGGCCGAGAACAATCCTATGCTCGGACACCGTGGCTGCCGTCTTGGAATCACATTCCCTGAGATTACAGCCATGCAGACTCGCGCCATACTGAGCGCAGCTTGTGAGCTGAAACTCGCAGGAAAAGACCCGAAACCGGAAATCATGGTGCCTCTGATTGGTATTCTCTATGAGTTCAAGCAGCAGAAAGACATAATCATGAAGACCGCGGAAGAAGTCTTTGCCAAGTATTCTACACGTATTGACTTTGAAGTTGGTACGATGATTGAGATTCCGCGTGCAGCTCTTACAGCAGATAAGATTGCTACTGAGGCAGAATACTTCTCATTCGGAACTAATGACTTGACACAGATGACATTCGGTTACAGCCGTGATGACATCGCAAGTTTCTTGCCTGTATATCTCGAAAAGAAGATATTGAAAGTTGACCCGTTCCAGGTTCTCGACCAGAATGGTGTAGGCCAGCTTATCGAAATGGCAGTAGAGAAAGGCCGTGCCGTTCGTCCTGGTATGCGTACAGGTATCTGTGGTGAGCATGGCGGTGAACCAAGTTCTGTCAAGTTCTGCGCTAAAGTAGGCATGAACTATGCTTCATGTTCTCCATTCCGCGTGCCTATCGCAAGACTCGCAGCGGCGCAGGCCGCGGTTGAGGAATAATAGCAATTATTTGACTCTCAATAAATTAAGTGGAAAGCCCTTGAAACAGAGGACTTCCCACTTAATTCGTTTTTAGCGGAAGTACCACTGAAATGCTACAAATGATGATAGATGTTTTACAATTTTCAAGGACATGTTTTACACCTGTTTTACAACTTTCAGAATGATTGGAAAAGCTGCTCTATATGATGGATTCTACCACCATTACTCTCTTCGACAACATACTCAAAGGCGTTGGACGTCATCCGAAGACAGGCAAGAAGAAAGGCGGCATGAAGGTGCATACCGTCATGAAGTATCATGTTTGCGTGCCAATGGTAGTGCAACTCACATCTGCGGCCAAGCACGACCACTACCTTCTCAGGGAAGTTCATCTCCCCAAGGATTCAACGCTGGCTATGGATAGGGGTTATATTGATATTGCCCAGTTCCAACGTCTCACAGAGGAAGGCGTGTGCTATGTCACGAAAATGAAGAAGAATCTCAACTACAAGGTTCAAAAAATCAACCACTTACGTCAATCCAGATGATCTTGTAACTCATATAGATCAGAAGGTGCTGTTCACCAGAGGCGAACTGACACATGAGGCACGAAGAGTGGAAATCTTTAACGAGAAAAAGAAATCTGTCGTGTTGTTGACTAACAACTTTGAGTTTTCAGTAGAGGATATTTCCGAGATTTGCCGTCTCCGTTGGGAGATAGAATCTCTGTACAAACAGCTCAAACAGAATTTTCCACTTCATTTCTTCTACGGAGATAGCGTCAATGCCATACAGATACAAACATGGGTGGTCTTGATAGCCAATCAGCTCATTACCGTACTCTCAAGAAGCATCTAAAAAATTGCGCATTCTCTCAGGTTGTCACTATGGTGCGCCTTACGATTATGTACTACATTGATTTTGTCGCATTTATGGAAAATCCTGACAAAACATGGAACAATGTTCTGACCAAGGAGGAGCAAAAAGCACCACCAGAACCTTCTCTTTTCGATTAGGGGGGCTTACTTTTGGGAAAAAGAAGTCCGAAGCCTGATTTTACTGGGCTTCGGATAGGATTATTATATTCGTTTAAGTTTTACCGGACAGCAATAAATTTTTTAGCTACCTCGGAGAATCGTTTTAATAATTCTTCTTGTTTCACTGATTCCTTTTCAATGTCTGATACGCCAATGAAACCAGCAAGTGCTTCGTGTAATGAATTTTATCCGTAGTCGCTATTTTATTATTTCAAAAATAAGTGGTTTGTTCATCTTATTATAACTATCATCAAGGATTGCTCCATTGGAGAATACAATGCTTTCTTGCTTATCTGTGCCAAAGGCACCGTGTGCATGACCAAACAAATGGTATTTTGGCTTAATCTCAAATACTCTGTTCCTTAGAGGTGCGTTGCCCCAATGTATTCCAGATGATTCGTCAAGTATCATTATGGGGGGCTCATGTGTTATGAGTATATCAATATCCTCAGGAATCAGACTTTCCGAGTGATTGTATGCTAACCCAAAGAATTTAATTCCCTCTATTTCACATCCTCTATCCTGTAGAAAGTGAACATTATCAGGAAGTTCTTCTATATTTTCCGCATCCCAAAGACACAAATCGTGATTGCCAGTGATAAATATCTTTTGCTTATATGGCAGTTCTATGAACCAGTTCAAAAAGTCAAGCGTTTCTTCCTCTGTGCCTTGCTCCGTGAAGTCACCACCATGTACGATAACATCAGCAGCTGGCAGATTGGTCAGTTGCTGATGTTTGTTGTGCGTGTCTGAGATATGTAATACTCGCATAAATATAAAAAATCTTTGTGACTTGTTAGCTTGCTTATTTTATCTTTATAATTGTATCTCTTTTTTTGTGATATAACAATTAACATCATCTCTTAGAATCGTTCCACCAGAATATTTTAACTTTAATGAGTCACAAAAAAGTTTCCATGCTTTTTCATTACTCTTCAATTTCCTTTTTGACAACATATCACTTTTGAATATCAGGAATATTACAGCAACCCTACTAATGCACTTAGACTTCGCTTCTAAAATTGCACCAGCTGTTGCAGAAAGTAGTTGATAATGTAAATCTCCATTATATATTGGCGGTTTGCCTTGATAGAGATAATTAAGAATTCCATCCAAGCGAGCATTCATATTGGATCCACCATCGTTGTTCTTTTTTTTACTTGTAGCTAATTTCTGTGAAAGCTTTCTATCAAAACTCTCATCAGTCTTTGCTTCGATACTTACTGCGATATTGGATTGTATATTATACAACCATAAATCATGTTTGCGCTTTCCTGACAGCCCCCATGGTAGTGTTGTAGGTTTTTCTGGAACACCATACATTTCAGAAGGCAGAGGTATTTTCATGTCTTTTAGAACCTTATTGACAACTTTCGAAAATGTGCCAGTATCAAATACACTCTTAGCCAACTCCTGTAGTCAACCCACTGATTGCTTTGACCAAGAGGTGGACACAATTCCTCCCATTCTTTTGTAGAATGTACGGCTTTACCACAATCTGATTTTATAATTAGTTTCATAATATTTGTCTTTATAGTTTAGCATCTGCCTCCTTGTGAATGCAGATAACTTCCTTTGGATTAACTGTTTTGATTACTTTCTCAATTGTTTGTCGGTCAGCATGACCAGAGGTGTGTATATCCACGACATTGTGGAACATTTCACGGAACTCCTTGTACTTCGGATTGACTTTCACCTGCTCTGGATCCTTGTAGTACCCATCCCATGAAGAATAGATGAGAAGTGTTTCTTCCTGGGGTAACTTGTCAAGTAATCCCTTGACACGAGCCATCTGCGAAATACCAACAACCATTGTCATACCTGTCTGCTTCAGTTTCTTCAGCATACGGTCGTTGTAGAACAAGGGATCAAAAGATAACAACCCTTTTGATGCTTTTGATTCTCGCTCAGTGAAGTATGCCATCGTCTTCTTCATAAATAACGACCAGATGCAGAGGGGTTTGGCTGCATCAATTGAAGCCTGCTTGATGGCTGCCAGTCTCTCTATGTCAGTTGCAGATGCAAGGACGAATACGTATTTGAAGGCTTCCATCACGTTCTGCATCTTGTACGATACAATATGCTCATGGATGCACTTGTCTTTACGTTTGAGCATTGTTCCCTCGGTAATAAGCACATCGATGTCTGTAGCATATTTCTTTAGTGTTGGAATCAAACCTTTACCCATGTAGCCATGCTCGCGATAGTCGCCCATGTGCCAGATTCGCTTGCCGTCTGCTTTGATGAGGAACATGTGGGAGTCATAGATGCTATGGCAATTGAAGAAAGGAGTTACCTTGATGTCACCTATGCAAATACTTACAGGAGCTTTACGTGGCGATGTACGCTTCCAAATCTCAATCTTTTTAAGCAACTTGCATTTGTTGTCGGCAGATATGAGCTTGTTTATAGCATCGCTATACTCATGCGAGTCACATTCTTTTTCAAGGAGTTCATTGACTTTGAGGTATGCGCCCTCGAATAGAACATCATACTTTATCTCCAGCACCCCTTTGGTTCCTTCGCTCATGTACTGAGGAACATCTTCAGGAATGTATTCAAACAACCCTACGTGATCCTCATGGCCATGAGTATAGAATACTGCTTCATGCTGCTTCTTGTTCTGGGCAAATATCTTCGTCACCAATGCTTCATCCTCTTCAGGAGTCGTTGGTTCCCCACTGCCAGGCAGGTTCTGACCGAAATCGAGAAACACACGAGAGGTTTTTGTTGAAATCTCCGTGATGCAACCGCCTATCTGGTCAAGTCCTCTATGTATTTTTATGTTCATACTATTCTGCTATTGATAGCTGTTTGCTTATTTCGTTGTATTTATAATGGCTTTGTTGAAAGAAAATAGGTGTGTCATCTGAAAACGTATTAGAATTCAGAAGGGAAAATACCTTCTTGTTTTCAACAAGGGGATGGTATTCGTTAGCCAGCATGTAGGCGCAAACCTTTCTGTACTTTTTGGCATTCTTGTAAAAATGACTTTCTGTTTCTTTTACAACAGGTGTAGATGGTTTGAGAATCATACCTTTTGCAATATCTCTCATAACACAAGAATACAAAAATATTTCTGAAATGATTCCTACTTTTATGTTTTTAGAACCGCTCTTAGGTATATATTTTAGTTCTATTATTGACAAGACATCGTCTTTTGCCCCCCACAGATCTATTGCAGAGAGTCCGCCTGTAAAGAATTGTCTTTCATCTTTCTTCAAGCCAACAGGAAATTGACGGTCAATGAATTCAAGATTGAAATACGACTTCATTATTTTGTTGAAATCATTCGCCATAGCAAACTCCATATCAGTTTCACCAAACCTATTGTGACTTGGTTTATGCACTGGTTTCTTTGAATAAGTGTTATTTCTTATTTTGTTAAATCTCTTGGCGAATTTCTCTATCTCATACTTATTCTCATCGGAAATACTGAACCAGTCCTTGTATGCCTCTTTGAATCTCATCACTCTGTAGCAAAATCTGTTATAATGCTGCTCACTTGATCCCCTTTTTAGAGTATTTTCTGAGGGAATATCCCATGATAGTTCCACTTTTTCAATATTACAAAGCCAACTTTTCAAGCAAATAGCCCATCCTTCAAATGCAGCATTATCTTCCTGCATGTTTTCGCATACAGGATTCTTCATGTTCTTTTTGCCATTTATGGTTGCTTCCATTTCCTTTATTGAAATAGAAAGGGCAGAATCTTCCTTTATTCTAAAGAAGATATACTTGGGAAGTTTTATGCTCCTTTGTCTACCACTTGATGATTTGACTTCTGTTCTAAGAATATCGACTATCATGTTTTTTTCATGAGCCAATTGTTCTGTCGCATTGTCCTTTATGTATATTAATTCTGTTGCCATTTTCCTATTGTTGCTTTTATGACGTTTTTCTCTATTGCACATTTGAAAGCAGACTCAACGTCTTCCTTTATGTCAGCAATGACTTCGTCCATGTGTTCTGCGATATTTGTGTAGCCATAAGATTCGGGATCTTCAACTATTGATTTGTAATCGTCCAATATCCATTGACGTTGTTGATACTGTGTATTAACTTTTGCCATTTTCTTATTCATTGGAATATAGAATATATGTGTCTCTATATTATTATACGAATGAAAAGTATGCAATCGGGTGATTTTTGGGTCTTATGTGCATAAACTCCGCAGAATACCATCAGATTTCTTTATCTTTTTTCATATATCTGTCAAGAGAAGCACTAATTTGAGACATTATCTCTTCGCGATATTCCAATGGTTCCAACACTTCAACGTTTGGTCCAAATGCCAGTATCTTTGACTTTAATTCTGGTGTCAGGCATACTCTGTAAGTGAACTCTGCGAACTCTCCATATCGTGATTTGACCTCACTTTGTGACTTGTGGAGTGGTAACATTCTAATGTATTCCATCTGTACGCCATACACCCTTATCTTCAAATTAACGACAGGGAGGTCTTCGTTAACGTATATTCCAACAACATTGTCATAGTACTTTCGAGGGATGAAATCCTTAGGGTATTCAAACTTGTTAGTTGTCGTATGAAGTTCAAGAAATCTTTCCAATGCCAGATGTCTGATGGAGTCTTTTTCTTTTATGTAGCCAAGTACATACCATCTTCTGTTGTACACCTTCATAGAATAAGGCTGCATCGTAAGTGTTTCTCGTTGCCCCTCATAGCGTTGATAGTCAATGATAAGCTCTGTATTAGTCTTCATAGATTCAACAACAGAGTCAAAATATTCAGTACCATGTGGTATCTCTTCCAACAAAATACGGTCACGCATCATGTTAAAAGTGGTGAAATCCTGAGGAACACTGTACTTACGCAATAAAAGTTGAGCATAAGGATTCTGGATCAGGACTTCTGGATTTTTTATATAATATATGTAACCTTTGGATTTATCACATTCTATGATAACTCCAAACATTTCTTCTATGCCTTTACGGTGTTCGTGAAAGGTGCGAATTGGCAAACCTCCCATATAGGCATATGGAGAGCCTTCCCATCTCTTCGCAATATCCTCAAAGGTGAGAAGGTATTTTGATCGCTTGATAGTGTCAAGCAGCCAAATGTATCTGAGATAAGTTTTACTGATCATGACTTAGAATTTTTATGCAAATTTATTAAAATAACGGCAAAAACACGCAAAAATCGCCTGCGTTCTGCGGAAATCTTGCAGAGAAAGCCGTAAAATGACCGATTTTGAAGAAATCTCATCGTATAATATAATAGCAACAATCAAAATTATACAAGTATGGCAAAGAAAAAAAATCAGAAGAAAGCTGAGTTACAAGCAAAGAAGAGTGCTGTAGAGACACTTCGCTTTCAAACACATTGGGGTCTGAAACAACTCGGTCAGCAGGATGGCAACCTCTTTCACGAACTTGTAGATGCAGAGGCCAATTTCATTGCTGAACTTGACCTTGCCCAGGATTTGCTCGCTATCAAATCACTAGTTGATGGAGTAAAGCAATCCTTTGCGGTGGTTCCAACTCTGGATAAGGGCGATTTCACGAAAAGCCCAACAGCGGTGGCTCTTGGTATTGCACAGGTCAATGACATCAATAACGTAGGTATTCCTCTTACTTGGAGTGAGATGATTGAGAAGAAGATGCTTACAATCTATTATCCTGAAGAATATAGAAACAATATAATCGACTGGACAAAAGCCAATGGATATAACACGTCAACATATCTCGGTCGCCCTATAGTAAAGTTCTGTAAGTTGTATGTAATCATAGAAAGGACACGCGCATGAAGAGAATGACAGAAGAGAAGGCTAAGCAGATGCTCGCCTTTATTGCGAATAAGTTTGAAGCAAACAATATTCCTCTCGATGATTCTGCTACATTTGAGTTGTTTCAACGAGCAGACACAGACGGCATCTTCATGATGGAATCAGAATGGGACAAGTACGACCTTCTCCAGATTAAGCCTAAAGATATGGATGAATTAACTGCAACCATTGCCTTGAGCCATGGTTTAGCGGTTAATCCGTATATCTACACTTACATGAAAATTCAAAAGATACATCCATTTACTTACCCAAGGTTTAGGAAATGGATAAGGTAAAGGAAATCCTTAGCGACACCCATGGTATCTTATTATGGAAGGAACAGAAAGAAGAAATCCTTGCTTACATAGATTCTCTTTCTAATGAAGAGAAGGAACGGTACATATATGCTATTAAGATTGTTCTTCACGAGATAGAATTACGCCAGCATTCCCTCTCAAATAGGAGATTCTTTAGAAATCGTGCGATGATTTGTTATAAATTAGCGAATATTAAGACTCATTTCCCAGAAGAATTTACCGAATATCACACAAAACTATGTGCGACTGATTAATGATGCTTATAGAAACATTGTTATTGTCCATATTTTCCATCAGCTCTTGGTGAAAATGGGCTTTTTTGCTTTATAAATCTTAATTTTATGAATACCATAATCAATAGTTCGTTAAAAAATAGCCAAGCCTAAGCGGCTCTAGCAGTAAATAAAATGAGTTCTTTGAAAAGTTTGTCAATAACTTGCGGGTCTGGGTTAATCTCGAACACGCAAATAAATCGTTCAAGCATATAAGCATTGTGTATGGATGACTTGCAGGAGGATATGGAATAGGCTATTCCAAGTCTCTTACATGCCGCTTTTGCCAAATTGACAGCAGCAAGCGATACTTTGAAGTGAAAATCCAACTTTCTGAAGTCGGTTGACTGACAGGTAGTGATTCCTGCATGTTGCTTACCATCTCTAAAGCAAAATTCCAACTGGAACCTGGTTCTGTAATAATCCAGCACCTCGCGTCCATCCATCAAATCGTCTGTAGAGAAGTAAAGCTGCCACTTGTCTGTCCTCCCGTCCATCGGATACCAGACGGCTAAGGAAACATATATTTTGAGAGCTTTTGAATATACCCTCAATCCGTATAGTTTTCCTTTGTTCACCTCGTATTCCTTGCACCGGGTCAAATCCAATTTGGCAAAGTTGATTCTTCCGTCAAACCGCTTTGGATGACCACGTTTGCCTGTTTTCTGTTCCAATGTCGGATAGTACAAGATTGCGTCATTCCGAAAGCGGCTGATGACATGGAAATCGTTCTCACACATAGGTGTTATGAATGTTTCCTTGGAAAAGAATGCGTCTGCAACCACCCCTCTGGACAGGCTCTGTAGCTTGTCTTTTCTACTGATAAGATAGCTGTTGTACCAATCTACGAGGTTCTTGTCCATATTATCCAAGGTTTTACAATCCGGCGTCTGAATGGAACCTAAAGTAATGCATTCATGGTTGTCGATGTCAATGACACCGATGCCCAGGATTTCCAATCCACGCTTGTACTCTCCTGCACAACCAGACCAGAAGTAACCAATCCAAGGTGTCTTCTTGTCTGATTTGGGAATATAGGATGGATCGATGGCGATGGCTTTTCTTTTGCCTGTGAGATGCTTGCTGATGATAGAGCCGTTGAACGCAAACTAGTCGAAGGATTAGAAAAATACACTATAATGTGAAGATAGACAATGCCATGTGTGTCCCCAATCAGTATGCTCATAGAGAATCTTTCTGTTTTTTATCTCTTTAAATTGATGTATCTTCCAGAAATTTTATAGTTGACTTTGGCGTATTTTTTAGACGCTGTACTTCTCAACATCAATTGACAACAAAAAAAGTTAATGACAATGGAAACAAACAATAAGACAGCACCGGTAGTGCAGGAGAAAGACAAGAATCAGGTGCCTCTTGACCTGATGCACCGCATGAAGCTCCACGGAATGGCTGCCGCCTTCACCGAGAGCATGACCTTAACCGTAGACGAGAGCATGACCCCATCGGTCAGGACTTAACAGGGGCATAAACAAAAAGTTTTAAGGATCATCGTCGCTTTGCCCTCATGGGTCAAACTCGCGTGGCGTTTCCAGTGTATGAGTATATGAAAGATGCTTGTGGATTTTCATCTATCAATAAAAAAAGTGACATCCCATTATTAGGCCAGAGCTTGTTAGGATCAAGTTTGTATTATGTAAGCATGCACATAATATCACTATTGATATAATATGCAAATGCGTATATCATAAAGAGTGCGATATTGTGCTCGGTTCAACAGAGTTAATATGTTATGAGGCGTAATTTTTGAACGTCTAACAAAGAGAAACAGCCCTCGAATGTTAAAAATTAGTCAGAAACTTCGCTTTATGCCGTAATTATTTTACGGGACGAGATTTTGTTAGTAACTTTGTACCCTCAAATAATAATAAAAACAAGTAGATATGCTTACACAATTCGCAGTTACAAACTATAAAGGCTTTAAGCATCGCATTGAATGGGACTTGTCCCATCCAAGCAACTACTCTTTTAATGCTGATGCCGTTCAAGAAGGTGTTGTCAAGAATGGCATCATCTATGGTCCAAACGGAGCAGGAAAGTCAAATTTCGGTTTGGCTATCTTCGATATTGCCAACCATCTGTCTCATAAATGGAAGAAACTAGACTATTACCTGAATTATGCTTGTGCCGGCTATCAAGACCTGCCGGTGGAGTTTGAGTACACATTTGTCCTGGGTGGGCATACCCTATTGTATAATTATAGCAAGGTGGCTTTGGAGATGAAGGGCAACATCGTTCGTGAGCAGCTGATTATGGATGGCAATGAGGTGCTGTTGAAGGATAAAGGCGTTTTGAACGTTGCCAACGAGTTTGGATTGACACAGACAGCGGTTGATAGCCTGAAGGATAGTGCAAACAACATCTCTATTGTCAACTACCTGCTTGGTTCTGTGCCTCTTCCCAAGGGGCACGCCCTGCTCTTGCTCCGGGATTTTGTTGAGAATATGCTGTTCTTCAGAAGCTTAGACAACCGCGAGTTCATTGGCTTGAAAGAGGGGGGAAGCAACATTGAGGAGTATATTATCACACACAAACTTGCCGATGACTTTGCTGCATACCTGAAAGAGGTTAGTGGACAAGACTACGAGTTTGCTCCCAGTGCACAAGGTGACAACGTGCTTTACTGTCTGATGGACGGCGTGAGAATACCATTCCAATGGGTGGCATCCACAGGCACAAAGAATCTGGAGCTTCAATACTATTGGCTGAAAGAAATGAATAATGCTTCATTCGTGTTCATTGACGAGTTTGATGCTTTCTACCACCATGAACTGTCCTATAAGATTTGCAAGCGATTGTTTGAGGGAAGCAATCAGGTGTTTGTAACCACACACGACACCTTCCTGTTGAGCAACGATTTGCTCCGTCCCGACTGCTTCTTCATTCTCAAAGACAACCAGATTAAAGCCATCTGCGACATGACAGACAAGGAACTGCGCTTTGGACACAATCTGGAGAAACTTTATAGAGGCGGAACATTTGGCTTATGATACTGTTTGTATTTGAAGGCGACGAACGTGAACCTCGTCTGTACAGAACATTAGAGAGGTTGTATTTCCCGAAGCAGAACGAGAATATCATCTATTCTTTCGGGAACAACATCTATGACCTATACAACGAGCTGCAAGAGTATGATGGGGATGGTGATATTGTCGCTCTCATGCGAGAACGTCTTGCCGATAGAGGCGATGAGACATTGGACGGCATAAGGAACTCGGATATTTCTGAAATATTCTTGTTCTTCGACTATGACTTCCAGAACTCCCAACTCTCGCTTGACGAAATCAACAGGCGCGTGGAAGAGATGCTGACACTATTTGATGACGAAACCGACAACGGCAAACTCTACATCAACTATCCCATGATTGAGTCCATCCGCTACACCAAGGAATTGCCTGATGATGCGTATGCCAGCTATACCATTGGACGGGAAGCCTGCAAAGACTTCAAGCGTCTGGCACGCGAGTTCTCCGCATACGACAGCCTTGACCATCTGCTGTTCAAGGATGGAGAAACTCCCACCAAGGACAAATACCTAAAGGTAAAGGATAACTGGGAATACCTGAGGACAATGAATGTCTTTAAGGCAAACCTACTGACAACAGGGTTCTTCACTATGCCAAGACAAAAATCCGACATCGGTCAACTGGCTGTATTCAACAACCAAGTGACGAAGTATGTAAAGCCAAACGAAAGCGTGGCCATACTGAACAGTTTCCCTATCTTCATTTATGAGTATATGAAGTAGGGTGTTGAAATATTCATAGAAAAACAAAAGAGTCTTCTGCGATTGGCGAAAAGCCTTTGCAGGAGACTCTTTTTCAGTAAAAAGAAAAGGACAAGGATGAAGGGGCTGGAAATGGTTTAGGTTTATCTTACCCCATGTATATATACATGCCCTTCATAAACCTGGAAAATAAACTTGTTCTGTCGCTATTCAAGTTTACCTACCTTATTATATATATAAGCTTTTCTAAACTTAAACCTAAACCTAACGGCATGCAATCTTTTTCTTTTTACTGAAGTAAGAATCTGATCTCTGGAGTATATGACATGGTGTTGATTCATCAAGAAACCAACATGTTTTGCACGTAAAACGTGAATACCTTGCAGAATATTTGGCGTTCCGTATATTTTTCGTTAATTTTGCAAGCAAAATTTGCAGAATGTGCGAATGCAGACGTATTATCCGTTCACTGCATTACTCTTTGAGAGTGAAATTTGATGGATCAAGTACTCGTTTCATAGGAAGCAATGAAAAGAAATTGAAACGTTAATTTTAAAACAGCAATCATGATTTAAGATAGAAGAACCTCTGAAAAAATGCTTGGCTTCCTCTAAGGTCGCTGAGCAGAACTTGCAGAACGTGCTAAAGAAGTTTACAATAATTTTACAATAAACTCTTATCTATCTGATAATCAGCATCAATTGGTAGCCGCCCAGGCCGCAGTGGAAGAATAAAAAGTTCTCTTTAATAAAATTAAAATTAGGCCGTAACCTTGCATCAAGGTATTACGGCCTAATTTTGTTTTACTATTATTTTTATGCAGAATGACATATTTTTGAGTTACAATATGTTTTATAACGAATATTGTTGGAGTTTTAAGAAAAAAGCTGTAATATTGCAAGTCATAAAAATTAAAATATGAGAAGAATTGTAATATCTTTAATATTAATGCTTGTTTTCTCCGTGGAGACATCATTGGGAAAAACAATGCGGGAGGTTTGGATAGATATGCCAGACTCCATCACGATGTATCTAACCAAAAGTATGCGTACCGAATTGGCTGATTATGTTGATATGAAAGTGTCGGCGGCTACCAAAAACGCAATAGGTGATACGGTCAGAATAGACACTCTAACAAGCGATTACATTGCCGTAACACTCTCGGAGAGTTCCAAACTTGAAATGAAGTTATTGCCAAAAGACGGCAGCAACATCATTTGTATGGTGCGAACATACTACGGAACAGCAGCCGAAAGCATTATTTCTTTTTGGCAACTCAACTGGCAACAACTGCCGGATATATCTATGCCTGCGTTAGAAAACATTGAACTTATAAAGAAACCAGATAATTTATCTGTTACGGAATTTAATAAAATAAAGGCCATGATAAGTCCGAAGATGATAGAAATGCGATTATCTCCTGATGATAATTCACTACTTCTTTCATACTCCCTGCCTGATGTAAATAAGGAAGACAGCGAGCTTATAAAGTCCATTTTGGCACAAAAAAAGATTAATTGGAACGGGGAAATATTTAATTAATGTTATATTAACAAAATATTTTAGATAAAAGCCATTGCTTTTACAAAGTAAAATTGTAATTTTGCAATGTGTTTTTCATGGTATTAGATTATTAAGGTTAATAAAGATTGGTTGTCGTGAGACAATCAATTTTTTTTGTATTAATACCAAACGACATTCTTATTACATTTGAATATTATCTATTCTAAATCAACAACTGTTATTCCGGCACCGCCAAACTGAACGTGTTCATCACGGCAACTTGCAACATTCGGAACTGTATTCAGATACTGTCTAATTAGTTGACGCAATATGCCATTGCCCTTGCCGTGCAATATTCTGACACGTCCCGCACCAACAAGTATTGCATCGTCGATATAATATTGCACTTGATTAAGAGCCTCATCACCACGCATTCCACGCACATCGAGGTCATGATGGAAGTTCTTCTGACGGTCGTCGATGGCCTCACGTGTCATGCGGCTTGCCGTAACGACCGCAAAACTATCATTCTTCTTGTCCTTTTGTTCCGACGGCTTGACTTTTTCCAAGCGGTCGAGCTTCATCTTCGTGCGCATATCGCCGAATATGACGGTGGCAATCTTGCCCTCAATCCCCACGAGAGTACCCACAGAGGTAAGTCCTTTAATGCGGACAGAAGAGCCGACTGCGATATTTGAGGCCGCTCCAGTACCTGCCTGTGGAGCTTTATTGTTGTCCCCTGCCCCACTTTCAGGATTTGCATTAGCCGTTTTCTCCGTAGCTTTCTTTTTCTTCCGTTCCTCCTTACGCTCTTTCCTGCGCTGAATCTGCGCTATCTTACGGGCTATCTTCTCATCTTCCGCCTTCGTGTCGATGGTGCTTACCTCCTGTTTGAAGACGTCCAATTCCTCACGGATGCGCTTGGTTTCCTCCTTCTCAGCCTGACTCTCGCGTATCTCACGTATCGTATTTTCAATCTTCTTATTGCTCTCACGCAACAGTTCCTCGGCTTGTTCTTTGGCACGCCGCAACACATCCTTGCGACTTTTGTCTATCTCAGCGAGGTCGCTCTCATACTTAGCGATGATTCGCTCCATGTCCTTCTCACGCTGATGTATCGTCTGACGCTTACCTTCCCAATAACGTTTATCACGCACGATGTCCTGCAAATACTTGTCGCTCTGTATATAATCCGAACCGACAATATCACTCGCGTCACGTATTACCTCCTCGGGGATACCTGTCTTGCGCGCTATCTCAATGGCAAACGAGCTGCCCGGCCGTCCGATGGCAAGCTGGAAGAGTGCCCGCATCTCCTTTCTGTCATAGAGCATCGCGGCATTCACCACGTAATCGTGGCTCTCGGCAAAGTGTTTCAGATTCTGATAGTGCGTCGTTATCACTCCCCATGCTTTCTTATTACAGAACTGTTTCAGCACAGCCTCGGCAATCGCACCACCTATCTGCGGCTCTGTTCCCGTGCCAAACTCGTCGATGAGCAACAGAGTCTCGTCGTTTGAGAACTTCATCATATTCTTCATGTTCATCAGATGTGAAGAATACGTACTCAAATCGTTCTCAATGCTCTGCTCGTCACCGATATCTATCATGATATTCTTGAACACTCCCACGGTTGAACGGTCGCCTACCGGCACCGGCAATCCGCACTGAAGCATATATTGGAGCAATCCCACGGTCTTGAGGCAGACAGATTTTCCACCGGCATTCGGTCCTGAAATAATGAGTATCCGCTTGTCCTTTGTAAGCGTAATGTCTAACGGCACGACTTTCTTTCCTTGTTTTTCCAGCGGGATACGAAGCAAAGGATGAACAGCCCTAATCCAGTCTATATGCGGATAAGTCTCCACATTCGGCTCGAAACCGTTCTCCATCTTGGCGAATTCAGTCTTTGCGCGTATGAAATCTATATGAGCCAGCAGCTTATACGAGGCTATAATATCCTTCACATGGGGACGCACCGTGGCGGCAAAGTCTTTCAGAATACGTATAATCTCTTTTCTTTCCTCATTCTCAAGTTCCCGAATGCGATTATTTGCCTCGACCACTTCTGTCGGTTCTACAAAGACTGTCTTTCCCGTAGCCGACTCGTCATGCACAATTCCCTTTATCTTCCGTTTCAATCCGGGTGCAATAGGAATTACGAGCCTACCATCGCGTATCGTCGGAGTAACGTCTTTCTCAACGAGTCCATCGCTCTGCGCTGTCCTTAATATATTATATAATGTACGCGAGACAGCACCTTCCGACTTCGCCAGTTCCCGCCGTATATTCGAGAGTTCCTGCGAAGCCGAGTCCTTTATCTTTCCGTATCGGTCAACTATCCCATCTATTCTGATTACTAATTGAGGAAAGGTCTTGATACCTAAAGTCAGCCGATACAATGAAGGATAGTCTGCCCTACCACCCTGTCCCTCAGAATCAACCTCGTCATAATTGATTTTCGCATCGGACTTTGGTGCAAGAAAGCCGACAATCTTATGTATAGTGTCCAACGAACGCTTCAAATCAAACAGTTCGCTTTCTTCCATATAAGTGCCCTCAAGACGTATTCGCGCCACGCTCTCACGCACATCAAAGAAGTACTGCAACGGGAAATCATCAGTCTCTTCCTGCAAACGCCGGAACTCGCGCACCTGATTAAGCCATTCATTAATCACGGCCGCATCACTTGAGAACGTCATATTCCCAACCATCTCCTTGCCAAGAGCCGACAGACAAAATCCGCTGACGAGATTGCGAACTTCATCAAAACCTATTTTCTGTTCAAAACTATTAGGATAAATCATAATAACCTATTGGTATTAATATAAAAGCAAGACAAAACTCTTATACTTTGAAAATTATATTTACGGAAATATGAAATATTAGAGTTAGCATTAAAAGTAGCCACGCCCTATTACGCAAAATCAGCGCAGTCCGTTAATATTTAACTAACTACGCTGACTTCAGCGGAGAGAGAGGGATTCGAACCCCCGGTGCCTCTCAGCACGACGGTTTTCAAGACCGTTGTAATCGACCACTCTACCATCTCTCCATAATAATGTCGACTAACTTCCTTTCTGAAAGCGAGTGCAAAGGTAAGCAAAATTATTTATATAACATAATTTTCGCTGTAAAAAACATTCCTATTTATTATTTGTTAACAAAACATCAACAAACTAATTAAAAGCATTTTTGAAAAACAAAACTCGGCAAATAAAGGATAATCACTTTACTTGTCGAGTTTTTTATGTTTCAATATACATCCTCTGAATACATTAGAATATATTTGCAAACATATAAATATATTCATCAGATTGCGGAATGCCGGTATTAAATCTTGAAATACTCTTCAAGTTCCGCATTGGCAGAGCCATTGTTGTTGGGTATATCGCGAATAATATTACCATGTTCAAGCAATGCGATGCGCGTACTTATATTTATCGTATGCTGAAGATTATGACTGGATATCAGTATTGTAGCACCATTATCGCGGTTATAGTCTTCCAGAAGTTTCTTCAAAACGTTCTGCGACGTCGGGTCGAGAAAGTTGAAAGGCTCATCGAGAATCACAAGTTCCGGACTGTTCAGCAAGGCTGAAATAATACCAATCTTCTGCTTGTTGCCGGCAGAGAAATTACGTATATACTTATTTTGTCCGAGGATTTCGCCGCCCATGAAACTCTCAAACCCCTTAAGCCGCTCGTTCACTTCGTCAGACGACATATTATTAGTCTTCCCGATAAACTCAAAATACTCCTCTGGCGTAAGGAAATCAATCAGGAATCCCTCATCAATATATGCTCCGGTAAATTTCTTCCAAGCCTCCGTCTTTGCAGGATTAAACATCTCACCCTTATCATCTCCATTCAAACAAGATTGAGAATCAGAGTCCGACTCTAACATATCAGATGGAGTTTCAGAGCATGATAAAGAATCGGAAGAAGAAGGACGGCAGGAATTGCCACAAGAACCAAACAAAATCTCTCCCCCATCAGCTTTTATCAAGTCAAGAATAAGTCGGAAGAACGTAGTTTTTCCAGCACCGTTATTACCCACAAGACCAAGAATTTCGCCCGAGGGAATAGAAAATTTGGGGATATCAACTGCTGTCTTATCCCCAAATACTTTCTTCAAATCAGATACTACGATATTCATATTATCTCAAGTTCTTACCATGGCAATGCTTAAACTTCTTGCCACTTCCACATGGACACGGGTCGTTCGGACGCGGCATCTTGTCCTTTACAATCGGCGTATGATTCACCTGACGCGCACTTTCACGAGTGTCCTGTCTTGCGGCAGCAGCCTGTTGCGGATCGCTAAGGCTCTCTTTCTGCTCTGTATAGCGCTGTGAACGCTCCTCAGGCGCAGCCTCCTGTACCTCTTGCTGCATCTCAGGAATCTGTCCGCGCATCAAGATAGAAGCGATACGGTTGTTCATATCGTTTATCATGCTATCCCATAGCTTCACACTCTCCAGCTTAAAGATAAGCAACGGGTCTTTCTGCTCGTAAGAAGCGTTCTGGACACTGTGCTTCAAGTCGTCAAGCTGGCGAAGATTTTCTTTCCAGTTATCGTCAATGATATGCAATACTATAACCTTCTCAAACTGCTTCACAACCGTTTTAGCCTCGCTATCGTAAGCCTCTTTCAGGTTGCAAGGGATATTATATACACGCTTTCCATCGGTTACAGGCACCATGATTCGCTCATAAACAGCTCCCTGCTCCTCATAAACCTTCTTTATTACAGGCCAAGCCACACTCTGTATGCGCTCTGTCTTACGCTTGAAAGCCTCCATAGCCTCGGTGAAAGCACGCTCACAAAGCTTGTCGCTGTCACCACCAATGAACTCGTTCTCGGTGAAAGGACATTCCATAGCGAGCACTTTCAAGAAGCCCTCTTTGCATCCCTCGAAATCGTTTGTGGTGATAATATTCACGACACGGTCCCAAATGATATTGGCGATATCCATTCCGATACGCTCACCCATAAGGGCATGGCGGCGTTTCTCGTAAATCACGGTACGCTGTTTGTTCATCACGTCATCATATTCAAGAAGACGCTTACGCACACCGAAATGGTTCTCCTCTACTTTCTTCTGCGCACGTTCAACGCTATTAGACATCATCGGACTTTCAATCCGGTCGCCTTCCTTGAATCCGAGTTTGTCCATTATAGATGCGATGCGCTCGGAAGCGAACAGACGCATGAGCTTATCTTCAAGAGATACGTAGAAAACTGACGAACCGGGGTCGCCCTGACGACCTGCACGACCACGCAACTGGCGGTCTACACGACGGCTCTCATGGCGTTCCGTACCGATGATTGCAAGACCACCGGCAGCCTTAACCTCCGGTGTCAGCTTGATATCGGTACCACGACCGGCCATATTGGTAGCAATGGTAACTGCTCCGAGCATCCGCTCCTCGGTGTGCTTGTTGCCATTCTCATCTACAATCTCCACCTTACCCATCGAGCTGCGACCTGCCTCTGCCACGATATCGGCCTCCTTCTGGTGCAACTTCGCGTTAAGAACCTGATGCGGAATCTTACGCATATTAAGCATTTTCGACAACAACTCGGAAATCTCCACAGATGTAGTACCGACCAATGTAGGGCGGCCCGAATTGCGCATCTCCTCAATTTCGTCGATAACGGCTGCATATTTCTCGCGCGCTGTCTTATACAGGCGGTCGTCCATATCCTTGCGCTGCACCGGTCGGTTCGTCGGAATCTCAACCACATCGAGCTTGTAGATATCCCAGAACTCGCCTGCTTCGGTAGAGGCTGTACCGGTCATACCGGCCAACTTATGATACATACGGAAGTAGTTCTGCAAGGTAATCGTTGCAAAAGTCTGGGTTGCAGCCTCAACCTTCACGTGTTCCTTTGCCTCGACAGCCTGATGCAAGCCATCGCTCCAGCGGCGGCCTTCCATGATACGGCCTGTCTGCTCGTCGACAATCTTCACCTCTCCGTCGATAACGACATACTCATCATCCTTATTAAACATTGTATATGCCTTGAGCAACTGCTGCAACGTGTGTACGCGCTCGCTCTGCACAGCATAATGAGCCATGAGCTCATCCTTCTTGTTTACGCGCTCCTCGTCGGTAAGGTTCTCTGATTCGAGGGCCGACAGCTGTGATGTAATATCAGGCAAGACAAACAAATCGCTGTTGTTCACCTGACTGGCAAGCCACTCGGTACCCTTATCCGTAAGGTCGCAAGAGTTCAGTTTCTCGTCAACAACGAAATACAAAGGTTCTACGGCCTTAGGCATCTCGCGGTTGTTGTTCTGCATATAATACTCCTCTGTCTTCAACATACCGGCCTTTATACCCTCTTCCGACAGATACTTGATAAGCGGTTTGTTCTTTGGCAGACACTTATAAGAACGGTAAAGAGAAAGGAATCCTTCTTCAATCTCATTCTTATTCTCGGTCTCCATACCGTGAGTGATATGCTGTTTTGCATCGGCAAGATACTTCGTGGCAAGCTGGCGCTGCACGGCTACAAGGCGCTCAACTAACGGCTGATACTCCTCGAACATTTGGTCATCGCCTTTCGGAACCGGACCTGAGATAATAAGAGGTGTACGGGCATCGTCAATCAACACGGAGTCGACCTCATCGACAATGGCATAATTATGCTGGCGCTGCACCAAATCAGCCGGAGACACGGCCATATTGTCACGCAGATAGTCGAAACCGAACTCATTGTTCGTACCAAACGTGATATCTGCCTGATATGCCCTGCGTCTCTCCTCAGAGTTAGGTCTGTGCTTGTCGATACAATCCACAGAGAGTCCATGGAACTCATAAAGCGGCCCCATCCACTCGGAGTCACGCTTTGCCAGATAATCGTTCACCGTTACGACATGAACACCGTTACCGGTCAAGGCATTCAGGAATACCGGAAGCGTTGCCACGAGGGTCTTACCCTCACCGGTAGCCATCTCGGCAATCTTACCCTGATGCAGCACTACGCCGCCAAACAACTGCACATCATAATGCACCATCTCCCATTTCAGGTCGTTACCACCCGCAGTCCAATGGTTATGATATATCGCCTTGTCTCCGTCGAGTGTAACAAAGTCTTTCGACGGGTCTGCAGCCAACTCGCGGTCGAAGTCGGTAGCCGTTACCACGGTCTCCTCATTCTCGGCGAAACGGCGTGCGGTTTCCTTCACTATACTGAATGCCACGGGCATAATCTCGTTGAGAGACTTCTCATAAATATCGAGAACCTCCTTCTCCAACTTGTCTATCTGGTTGAAGATTTGCTCACGCGCATCGATTGGCGTATCTTCAATCTTCGACTTCAACTCTGCAATCTCTGCCTTTTGAGTATTCGCAGAGTCCTGCACAAACTTTTGGATTTCCTTTGTTTTCGCGCGAAGCTGGTCGTTATCAAGAGCCTTTATTTCCGGATAAACAGCCTTCACACTTTCCACGAAAGGCTGAATCAACTTCATATCGCGTGTTGACTTATCTCCAAACAGTTTCTTCAAAAAGTTATTAAAATTCATTTTATCTTTATTTTTTTATATTCGTATTTTATTAAACGAGTGCAAATTTACGAAAAATAATCCGTAAAATACCACTACACATATTATATTTAATGCAAGAGCGGAGAATTTAGAACGAAGCCATCTATTTTATGAACGATTTTCGCTCCTTAGCCAACGCTCGTTTTGTAAAGATTGTTTACCAAATTTCACCTCCTGAAAATCGGAATTTTCCCTACTTAAAGGATGTTAAAATCGGCCTTTTTCCTTCATTCTTTACATTTTCCGCGTTTGAATCCCACTCGAAAACGTTCATTTTCCGACCCATTTGAGCCTAAAACAGCCCGTTTTGGCATCTGAGAGAAATTTTCAGAGGTCGAAAAACTCATTTTTTGCAAAGCCTGAAATTCATGTTTCTTTACATATTAACATTTGTTAGCTTTCAAAAGTGCCACTTTTAGAGGCCGTTTTAGGCCGTTTTGGAGTGCAACGGGATATGTTTTGAAGCCCCAAAGTGGCACTTTTGGCGTCTAACGGAGCCACTTTCGCAACAAAACGAGGCCAGAAACGTACTCAAAAAGAGGCAAAATCAGGCAAAAGCGAGATAAGTCGCTGAACGTCAACACTTTAACCAAGTATGGCGTAAAACATCGATTTTCGGCATATTTTCGTTCGCAAGAGATTTTGAATGAAAATATCGCAATTCTGAGGGCAATACTTGTAAAGTTTTTTCACAATAATATAACACCGTCAGAAGCCCTGAAAAGCCATCAAACTAACGTTAATTCCGAGTGAGTTTTTTATCTTCAAAAATGTGACGGTGCACGAATTCGAATGCTTTTTCCTGCAACAGCAAGTAAAAAGCGTGGTAAGTCAAAAAAGATATTACGGGCGAGCACCGCATTCGGGGTACTCAGCAGAATATTGCGTGATGCGAAACCATAACCATTCGGATGATAGACATTATCGTTCCCCTTATGGCTATTGAGGTTTTTCAGGGCGTTTACAACAGACAGAATATCGGCCCTAAGCGTCCGGAACTCCGACTGCGACAGGTTTTCCGTAACGGCAAACTCGCCTACCGATGCCTTAAGCGCGAATGTGATGACCTGCGTCTCAACCCCGGTCGTGGCAAGAAGAATCAGCAGGGCTTTTATATAACGGCTTCTCATAGCTTTGCCCTCCTGACATTAACCGCACACCGCACCAACAAAGACAATGCAACGAAATACATTCCTTCGGCATATTGCTGCGCAAATCCGCAGACAAAGAAAGCCAACACACAGAGGGCGAGCAACTTCCAGTACCAATGCGCACCGCTCCTATATTCCTTTCGGATTAGGGGATATAACAAAAAGAGCGACAAAGGATTGAACACAAATATCTGGAAATTGACATTTACCGTGGGATGCTGCGAAAACACCATCGCCAAGAGTATTAATCCGGCCGTTCCGGTGGCAAGCAACAGGAGCAAATCGAACCACCAGAATGTTTTTTTCTTGCGAAGCTCGACGACTGAAGTAAGTAATGTGATTATAAAAAGTGAACCGAAAAGATATGCCGGCCGGCAAAAATCAGTCTGCTTATCTGCCGTGATTGTTTGCGGGCGACTTATCAATATAAATTTATTCGCAACAAGTTTGCGCTTCGAGCCGGACTTATCTACGACCCAAGCATTATCAAAATCTTTCCTCAAACTATCAGGCAGGAACTGCTGCTGACGCCTGTCCGTATCAAAATCAGCCTTAACGCCCAACAGAATATCATTCCCCCAACGGCTCCACGGATAAGGTTCATTCCACTGATGAGTCATACTTCGATACGAAACGTCAACACACTTAGTATCAGAGTATTCCACCTTACCGTCTATACTATTAATTAATATATTGCGGGCGCGTGTAGTACAGTTGTCGTAGAAGAAGTTGTAGCGGTATGAAGCATTCTGAGGAAGAGCGTTTTCATACAACGCCCGCAAGAAAGATTCTTTTTCTCTGTCGGTCAGATTCAAGTCTTGCTGCACAACAGTCCGTCCTTCGTATGAATATTCCGCAATGAAATTATCCATCGAAGTAATCCCCATTGAATAATCAGTAAGACCAAAGACAAAACGGAATATAAAATATTTCTGCCGGAAGGAGAACATACCATAGTTCACTACCATATCCTGCCCCGAACGCCGGTCATCTATCCTGATGGCAGTATGTCCATAAAGGCTCCATACCTCGCTGCCCGGGCCACAAGTAAGCAAACTTACAGTAACCGAGTCCATGCCAGGCTCAACGCTTTCGGTAGCTGAACTTTTCAGAGAAAACATCAGCAACAGGCTCACAAAAACTATATTAAAAGAACCTTTTATCTGTTTCACGATGCAAAAATAACTTATATTTCCCACTTAAATGCCTTTATTTCGATTTTTTTCAATAATTTTGCATCGTATTAAAACGTAACGGTTTTCGGCATTTTGCTTTCTCAAAGAGGGCTAAACAAAAACGATGCGGATTCCGGCATTAAAATAAACAGAAAAGAAAATGAGAAAAATAATAGCTGCCGCTTTGTTTGCGGCAATAGCTACGACATCGTTTGCGCAAAGTGGCACAAACTCTCCTTACAGCCAATATGGTCTTGGAATGCTTTCGGATCAGTCGAACAGTTTCAACAGAGGAATGAACGGACTCGCATACGGATTGCGTGAACACAATCAGGTGAACACCATGAACCCGGCTTCATATTCGGCGATAGACTCATTATCATTCATTTTTGATGCCGGCGTAGGCTTGCAGCTCACAAATTACGAAGAGGGCAACAAAAAAGTTAATGCAAAAACAGCCAACTTCGAGTATGTTACAGCTATATTCCGGGCCGCGAAACACGTTGGCGTAAGTTTCGGACTTATTCCTTATACAAATATCGGATATACATATTATAATAAGGACAACGTGAACGGCAGTTCTTCGCCAAACTCATCAAGCACCACTTACAGCAACGAATACCACGGAGAAGGCGGCATCCATCAGGCCTATCTCGGTGCGGCATGGGAGCCTCTGAAAGGGCTGTCCATAGGTGCCAACGTTTCGTATGTATGGGGAGACTACAACCGCTACGTGATAAACAGTTACAGCGATGCATACGTGAATACGCTCGCAAAATACTATACAGCTGAAATCAACAGCTATAAGATTGATTTAGGACTGCAATATCAAGCAAAAATTACAAAGAAAGACCTACTCACATTGGGTGCGACATACAGTATCGGACATAAATTGGGAGCTGATCCGGAATGTAAGATTATATCGAACAACTCACAAACGGGTATTGCCGACACGACCTCATACTCTATCAAAGATGGTTTGAGCCTGCCGCACACGTTCGGAATCGGTGCGGCTTGGAAACATAACAACCAAATAACATTGGGTGTTGATTACCAATTGCAGAAATGGGGCAATTTGGAATATCCGCAATATGATGACAACGCATATTATCTGACAAAGGGATTGTTCAAAGACCGCCACAAGGTTACGTTCGGAGGCGAGTATTGCCACGGCGAATTGTCGCGCAGTTTCTTTGGCCGGGTGCATTATAAGGCCGGTGTTTCGTATGCTTCGCCATACCAGAAGATAAACGGCAAGGACGGTCCTAAAGAGCTTTCCGTAAGCGCAGGTTTCGGAATACCGATCATGAACGGCTACAACAACCGCTCAATGCTGCACATTAGTGGCCAGTGGTCGAACTTGGACGCAAGCGGCCTTATCAAAGAAAACACATTCCGCATCAACATCGGCTTCACTTTCAACGAGAAGTGGTTTGCCAAATTCAAGGTTGACTAATTAAAACTGCATCCGCAGATAGTCGTGAGATGAACAGAAAGAGTGTCCTTATTTTTTTATTCAGCATAATAGCACTGCTCGCCTGCACGGAGGAATATGAGCATACTGCGCCTGCCATACGCGACAAGGACTCGGTGCCGTCAATGGTTTCGTATGGAGTGAATACCCTCATTTCCGATTCCGGCGTGATAAAATACCGCATCGTAACGGAGAGATGGGAGATGAACGACAAGCGCAATCCGTCAAGATGGATATTTGACAAGGGCGTTTTCCTCACCCAATTCGACCAAACTTTGCACATTCAGTCATATATCCAATGCGACACAGCATATTATTTTGACAAGAACCGTATTTGGGAATTGCGTGGAAGGGTGCGCATCTTGACAAAGCAAGGGCTGCGCTTTTCGAGCGAAGAGCTGTATTGGGATGAACAAAAACACGAAATATGGTCGCATAAATTCTCGCACCTGAAAACCCCGGAAAGGGAATTGCAAGGCAATTACTTCAAAAGCAACGAGAACATGACGAAGTATATCGTAACAAATACGAAGGGTTCTTTTGAAAAAGCCGACATAGGGTTGGACAAGCCAAACCCGCGCGATTCGATGGTCAATGCACGAAAGGCTGACTCGACGAAGGTCAACAAGCCGGCTGAAAAAGAAAAGAAATAACAAATAAGCATCAGATGAATTTACCGATAATAATAGGAATTGTCATATCAATGCTGCTATCCGCATTCTTTTCGGGAATGGAGATAGCATTTGTTTCAAGCAACCGTATGCTTGTGGAGATGGACAAAGAAAAGGACGGAATCCCCCAGCGATGCCTGTCTCTATTCTACCGAAACCCTAACAGTTTTGTCTCGACTATGCTTGTGGGCAATAATATCGTACTCGTCATTTACGGAATCCTTTTCGCCCGCATATTCGACACGACGCTGTTTGCAAACTATCCTGAAAGCACGCGGGTGCTGCTCGACACCATTCTCTCCACTCTCATCGTGCTGTTTATAGGAGAGTTTTTTCCAAAAACTTTATTCAAGAGCAACCCGAACAAATTATTGACAATATTTGCGCCGTTAGCATACATCTTTTATATCATATTATGGCCCATCAGCCGTTTCTCCACGCTCTTGTCGAAGGGAATATTACGGGTGATAGGAATCAAGATGGACAAGAGTAAGGATGACGGTTTCTTCACGAAAGTAGACTTGGACAACCTTGTGCAATCATCAATAGAGAATGCCCGTAGCGATGACGAGATTAAGGAAGAGGTAAAGATTTTCCAGAATGCTCTTGACTTTTCAGACAGGAAAGTGCGCGATTGCATGATTCCAAGAACGGAAATCAACGCAGTTGAACAGTCTTGTTCGGTTGAGGAACTACAACAGATGTTCATCGAAAGCGGCAACAGCAAAATCCTTGTTTATGACAGTGATATTGACCATATAATCGGTTATATCCACTCGTCTGAGATGTTCAACAATCCAAAAGACTGGCGGGACAAAATCCTCGAGATGCCCTTCGTGCCGGAAACAATGGCTGCACACAAACTGATGCAAATCTTCCTGCAACAGAAGAAGTCTATTGGTGTAGTCATAGATGAATTTGGCGGGACCAGCGGAATCGTCTGTCTCGAAGACATTGTTGAGGAGATATTCGGAGAAATAGAGGACGAACACGATTCAACGAAATACGTTGCGGAGAAGCATGGAGACAACGAATATGTACTTTCCGCACGTCTTGAAATCGACAAAGTTAACGAAATGTTCAACCTTGACCTACCGGAGAATGATGATTATATGACAGTCGGCGGAATGATTCTGCACTACTATCAGAGCATTCCGAAACTCAACGAAATCGTCAAAATAGGCAAATTCTCATTCAAGATAATAAAAAATACAATGACAAAAATTGAGTTGGTCAGACTCAAAATAGAGGATTGAGGCATATTTCTTATAGAAAAATTACGCTATTTCCTATTTTCTTTGTATTTTTGTACGCATTTTAGAAATGCATTATCTTAAACTAAGGAGATAACTGTATAGTATGCGCCGCGAACAGGCACACTACTACTAATAAGAAAATAAATTAAAAAACAATAAATTAAAATGGCAGTATTAGGAAAAATTAGAAGCAGAGGTATAGCCCTGGTCATCATTATAGGCCTCGGTCTCTTTGCATTTATCGCCGAAGAAGCCTTCCGTTCATGCAATAGCTTGAAGGGACAGGCAAGCCAAAGAATCGGTGAGGTTTTAGGAGAGAAAGTCAATGTGCAGGACTTCCAGAAACTTGTAGACGAGTATCAGGAAGCAGTGAAGTTCACTATGCAGCGCGACAATCTCACAGAAGAAGAACTTACACAGTTAAGAGATCAGGTTTGGCAGCAGTATGTTACCAACAGTGTTGTTAGCGAAGATGCCGCTAAGCTCGGAATCACCGTTACCGATGCTGAGATTCAGAACGTTCTGAATCAGGGAACAAATCAGGTTCTGCTTCAGACTCCATTCGTAAACCAGCAGACAGGCCGTTTCGATGTAAACTCTTTGAAGCAATTCATCGACCAATATAACAAGGCTAAGACACAGGCTCCGCAGCAGGCAGAACAGATGAAGGCCGTTTACAACTATTGGCTGTTCGTAGAAAAGAACCTCCGCACACAGCTCTTGGCACAGAAGTATCAAGGTTTGCTTGCAAACTGCGTACTATCCAACAAGGTTGAGGCAAAGATGTCATTCAAGGAGGACAACGAAGAGAGCCAGATACAGCTTGCTTCTGTCGCTTACAGCACTATCAAAGATGCTGATGTAAAGGTTGAGGACGCAGACTTGAAGGCTAAGTTCGAGGAGTTGAAACCGGCGTTCAAGCAGCCTGTCGAGACACGCGACATAAAGTATGTTGACTTCCAAATCAAGGCAAGCAATGCAGACCGCAATGCTTTGCAGAAGGAAATGAACGGCTATCAGAAACAACTCGCTGAAGCAGCAGACCCTGCGCAGGTTATAAGCAAGAGTGCATCACAGCTTCAGTACCTCGGTATTCCAATGTCAAAGTCTGCTTATCCTATGGATATCGCATCAAAACTCGATTCTATGGCAATAGGTACAAGCGGTGTGATAGAGAACAAAGCCGACAATACTCTTAACATTATTCGTCTCGTGGCTAAGACATCACTCCCTGACTCTATACAGTATCGCCAGATTCAGGTTGTAGCAGCTACGCCAAACGAAGCTCGCACAAAGGCCGACAGCATATACAATGCTCTTCAGAACGGTGCCGACTTCGAAGTTTTGGCAAAGAAATATGGACAGACTGGCGAGAAAGTATGGTTCACAGGCAGAATGTACGAAGGAGCAACAAGTATGAATGCCGACAACCGTCAGTATATCGAATCTCTATTGAATGGCGAGGTTAATGCGACAAAGAATGTAGCACTCACTCAGGGCAACGTAATTCTCCAAGTTACAGACCGCCGTGCAATGACAGATAAGTTCACAGCAGCAGTCATCAAGAAAGTGATTGACTTCAGCAAAGAAACTCACAATGCAGCATATAACAGATTCAGCGAGTTCGTAACCAAGTGCTCTTCTATCGAAGATATGGAGAAGATTGCAGCTAAGTATGGTTACAAAGTTGAGCAGCAGCAGAACATTGCAACTACACAGCATAATGTTGCTGGCGTAAGCGCAACTCGTGAGGCTTTGAAATGGGTCTTCTCAGCTAAGGAAGGCGAGATTAGTCCTCTCTATGAATGCGGAAACAACGACCACATGATGATTGTAGCCCTCACAAAGACACATCCGCAGGGTTATCGAGACTACAAGGATCCACAGGTAGAAGAGTTCTTGAAGCGGGAGGTTATCAAGGATAAGAAGGCTGAAAAGATTATCGCTAAACTTAAAGGTGTAAACAGCGTGAACGCAGCAAAGGCTAAGGGTGCAAAGGTTTCTACAATCAACCAGATTACATTCTCTGCTCCGGCATTCGTACAGGAGACCGGTGCTGCCGAGCCAGCTTTATCCGGCGCAGTAGCAGCCACAGCCGCAGGTAAGTTCTCAAAGAATCCTGTTAAGGGCAATGCTGGTGTTTATCTCTTCCAGGTTGTAAAGAAAGCACAACGTTCTGGAGCTAAATACGATGCTAATGCACAGATGCAGCGTTGCCGCCAGATGGGTATGCAATATGTAGGCAATTTCATGCAAGACCTTATCAATAAGGCCGGCATCGTAGACAACCGCTACTTGTTCTTCTAAGAAATCACTCTTTACAGTGTTTAACAATATAAAAGTTCGCTAAGTTTTTATTGACTTAGCGAACTTTTTATTTTAATACCACCCAATCATAACTCATTTTATAACTCGTTTCGCAAATACAAGCGAGTCAATTTGTTCCAAATAAAATCGCGCGAACATCTGTTCACGCGATTTCCTACCAATGCCTGCGGCTATTCCTACCAATGTATTATCTGAAGATATATCTTAAACAGCCATGATTGTCCACTGACAAGCAACTTGGTAAGTTCGGCAAATACGAAAAGACCAAGTATTATGGTGATAATGAAAAGGATGCTGAAACCGAAGAATAACCACAAATCAGCATCCTCATAACGCTCCCGAAACCTGCTGATACGGTCGGAAGACCAATAAAAACAAGCTTTTGAATGTCGCAAAAACCAAAGAAGACCTCGCCACAAACGCTTAAAGAAAGACCCCTGAGGCTTGTCAGACTGTTTACCTTCAGTCTTGGCAGCACCATCCGAAGTAAACACAGCAGGCGTCTTCGGGGCTACCACAGCCGACTTTTCCACCACAACAGGCACCAAAGGCAGCGGTTTACCGTTTTTATCAAAGGTTTGTGAACGCTCCGTAACAGGAACAACCAAACGCGCTTTAACCCGTTTCCCCGTCATAGAATCTATTTTGCAAGTCAGAATCTTGCCACAATATGGACAACGGTATTTCACTTTGCCAAACGTCTGAGACTCCGCAAGGAAAATCTTTCCGCACTCATCACATTTTATATTATATCTCATATCTCTATCAATACATTCTATTTGTCTCGTCATTGGCTTAAATAGCCGACCTCTCCACCCCGGAAGACTGCCACGACATCTATAAGACTTGTGCGATGCGAATACCTATTCTACTGTTCGCCCGGTGCAGATACCGATACAGTGTCATTGGTTCCTCCACCACTTTCTTATGTATCGAAGACGCGTTCAGCAGATGCAAGCCATCCTTATGCCACACGGCAAAGCCCAGATGTGCTGTATCCAAATTATACTTTCCCGTAACGATAGCAATTATATCACCATCGTGAATGGTGCTGCGCAGCAAATCTGTATTGACGACACTGGCCTTTGGAATATAGCAAACTTTAGTTCCGTTGGTCGCATCCTCCAACCGTTTAATCGCCACCACCCTCTCACTGTTTCCCCGCAGCATATCATAGCTGTCGCTGTTCTCACTCATATAGTTTATCTTCAGCGTCTGAACGGCACTGAACGGCGGGTTTGGAGCATTTATTTCCTTAACCAAACCCATCCTCTCATTATCCGTAACCCACCACTGATAATAATGCAGTCTGTTCTCATAGGCCACATCCCCGTTCCTATAACGCACTTTAGCAAGCATCAGCACGAAGTCGGCAAACGTCCGTCTGCCCTCCTCCACGCACCTTGTCATGGCCACAACGTTATCCACCAAAGTCATGCAATCAAGCTCACGGAGGTTTACCACAAGCCTCTCCACACTATCTCTATCAAGCGTATGGCCAACGTATGGCACTCCGATAAGTCTGCGTGCGATGAAAAGCGGAACACTCTCGCCATCCGGCAAGGCCGCAGCCGCCTCCATGATGCGCTCCGCGATAGCCGAATCAGCCTTCATATCATCCGACATCACAACATAGCCGCAATCCGTTCCGCTACCGGCATAAGCCGCAGCAATATGGACGGCCACAATAAATATCATCAAGTATCTTCTCATTTCCTATACTGACTTTTCTTTCCAAAATTAAAACCGACGTATATATTCAGCGAACCAAACGTATTGTTCGTGGAGAAACGACTCTTACTATAATTATATGAATGGATTATGCAGCTCGCCCCGGCATACCATTTCGTATTATTCCATACAAGTCCGAAACGTCCGATACCGTCCAGATTGAAGTTCTTGAACGAGAAATCGCGGAACGACAGATAGTCCTTATCCGTGTCTCCTACTGTACGCTTATAGCCGAGAGCAGCCGACACCGACCCCGCAAGCAGCCAATTACGCGCAAATACCCAGTTATAGGCATAGCCGCCACTGAAAGATATATCCGTGTATGCAATCTTTCCGAAACGCAGACTGTTGTCGATAGCCACGTCCGCGACATCTTTTCCCAGCCGGTCCTCAACCAGCAGAGCCAGTTTCTCCCAGTCGAATGACAACTTATGATACGTATAACCAAGTCCCAGAAGCACCGAACCTGCACTCTTGCGCTGCACTGTACTCTGACTGAAAGCCGCAGGGTAAGAGAAACGTCGGTGATTCATAATGTAGTAAATGTTAAAGCCCTTGATGCTCGACGTCAATCCGCCAAACGGCACATTCTTCAAAGCATCCGTATTTATGTCCTCGCCGATGGTCGCCTTGCGCAATTTATAGTTATCTCCTGTCTCCCGATAATAAAGGTCGAGTCCCAACATCGAACTATACAGGCTCAGGTCATACTCCTTACGCGTCTTGCCTCCGTTCGTAAGGTTCATGTGCCGCACGTCAACCGTATATCCGAGGAAAACCCAACGCCATCCCACATACGGACCAATCTTCATTGTCGCCTCCGGAGCAAAGCGATAACTGTTGCCGTCTTTCGTTTTGAGGTCATACATCTCGTAGGTCGTAACGCTCTGCAACATTACCGTGAAATTATACTTCTGCGGCTCGATATAGCTCTCGTCTATGTCGTTGAAATCCTTTACGAAATGATAGAGCGACTTGCCGACACGCTTGAAGAAACCTTCACGCTTTAGCGTATCACGGCGCATCCACTCAACTTTATACGTATCGGTAGCGGCACTGTCGGTTTGCAGGCTGTCGATACAAGACGCGACAGACTGCTCCGGCACTATCCATGCCAGACAAGACATACATATATATAATATACGACTATACCTCACACCGACAAAAAACATCAAAGTTTACCCAAGATTCTGTCCATCACCCAGTTTGTTGGCGTCGCACTGACACTGTCACACGTACATATACCTATTCCCTGCATATCCTCTATCACCGATTTGATTATCGGCAACTGCACGTATGGTGGATTAGGGATGCAGAAACTCTGCTCGCCCTCGCTCGTGTTTATCACGATTGGCGCGTAGTCATATACCGAAAACGAGAGCGTTCCTTTGTCGCCGATAATCTCAATTCTATCCTCCTTCGCACTTTCATGCCCAACAAAGCACCACGAGCCACTACCGCTGAGTCCGTCCTCAAACTGCAACACAGCGCTCACCGTGTCTTCCGGACCATATAGCCCACCGCGGTTCACACAATAACCATGTGCCCGCGTTATCACGCCAAAGAAATCTTGAAGAAGGTCAAGTTGATGAGGGGCGAGGTCATAGAAGTATCCTCCACCCGAAATATTGGTCTGCAAACGCCACGGCTGCTTCTCTTTTGTATGATAATCCAAGTCGCGTGGCGGACAAGAGAAGCGTAATTGGAACGTCATCACTTTTCCAATCTTTCCGCTACGTATTATTTCCTTCACTTTTTGGAAGTAAGGCAAATAGCGCCGGTAATAAGCCACAAAGCACGGAACGCCCGTCTGCCCACTCACACGGTTTATTCTGACGCAGTCATCGTATGTAGCGGCCAATGGTTTCTCCACATAAACAGGCTTGCCCGCACGCATTGCCATAATCGCATAAGTAGCGTGCGCGGCCGGCGGAGTAGCTATATATATCGCGTTCACGTCCGGATCATCGATAATCTCCTGCGCGTCCGTGTACCATTTATGTATTCCGTGCCTCTCAGCATACGAGCGCGCTTTTTTCTCGCTTCGGCTCATCACCGCCTCGATATGCGAGCCCGCGACCTCATTAAAAGCCGGTCCGGACTTCTTCTCCGTGACTTCTCCACACCCTATAAAGCCCCAACTAATCTCTTTCATATATGCAAAGATAATACAAGCCGAACGCAATAGAAACTTTTCTAAATTGCTGAGGCGAAGTTTATCTTATGCAAAGATAGCACAAATAGAACGCAATACAAAAGAAAATTATTTGTTTTTTTGCGTCATCTTACGGCTTATAAAAAGCATTTACGCAATATTCACCGCTGCCGGCAAGCGTTTTTTAGAAATGCAGACGCACCTCTACGCCAGCCATAAACGGCATACCACGCTGCGCGAAATAATGTCTTGAGCCGGTGGCAGAGCTATCCATAGCAAACGTATTGAAGACAGTATTAGTGATATTTTTTGCCCACAAACTAATCGTTGTTGCACCAAACACACCATCCACGTGCGCACCGAGAAGGGCATAAAACGGTTGTGAATAGCTGTTGGCCTCATCCCAATAGATTCGTCCCTTTGCCGAAAGGTCGGCACCGACAGTCAACGAGCTTAACATTCCCTGAGAGAACGGTATCGTATAGGCCAGTCCGGCACCCAGAGTGTGCATAGGAACAAACGGGACACGCTTGCCCGAATAGTCTATAGTCTGCTCTTCGCCACCTACATTCACGCCATCTTCATAGTCGCGGAATACGGAACGCGTATAGGCATAGTTAGCCGACCACGACAAGCGGTTGTCAAGTTCTTTTCCGCGTAGAGCAATCTCAAATCCGCAACTGTAGCTCTTGCCGGCATTCACCATCATTCGCCCAAAGCCATAAGTACCGGCCATCACCGAAAGTTGCTGGTTTCGCACCTGCATATAGTAGGCTGTAATATCCGTATGCACCCGCCCGCCGAAAAGATTCAAATGCGTTCCCACCTCATAATTCCAACTTTCCTCGGGCTTATATGATATTGTATTGTTCACGTTAGCATAATCCTCGTCGGTATGCTGCACTTCGTAATCGCCACGCATGGCCTGGTCGCGGTTCGCCATCAGTTCCGTCTGCAACACATCGGAGAACATTTGGATATTAAATCCGCCTGCCCTGAATCCCTTTGTTACGGTAGCATAGACATTGCCATGGTCTTTCGGCAACTTATAAGTGAGTCCGAACTTCGGCAGCAACTGGTTATAGTCATTCGATGTAGAGCGAGTGAGCTGCGAAGAAAGAGTGTTCACGGCTTCCCTACCCATCACATTAGCAGTCATGGTCATAAGTGCACTTGTGTCATAGCTTATCTTCACGTGATTATAGTCATATCGCAATCCGAGCGTAAGCATAAGATTGGACGCTAAGTCAATATTCGACTCGTGGAATATTCCTACGTTCGACTGCGGTGTATGGAACAATCCCGGCACACGTATGTCCATGCTCATGCTCACGCCCCCGGCCCGTTCCACAGCCGCCTGAGCCTGAGCCAGCGCCGCCTGTGGGGGCATTCCGCCTGCAATCATGCTCTCTGCCATCGAGTTTACTATCGCATTGCGTATTGATGTGGCCGCTGCCGTGGCGATAGGCGTTGTCATACTGCCGCCAAAATACACGGGAGCATTGGTTTTCAGCCATTGATGGGAGAAAAAGACACCGCTTGTGTGGCGCCATCTCTCCCCGACTTTACCTTTCAGGGTGAACTCCTGAGCCAGCGAATTTTGCAACTGGCGTTCTTCAAGCCACATATAATCGGCTGCAAGATTGTCATTATCCATGAGCATATAATCCTTCAGATACTGATATGTGGTCATGGAATTGAAATGAAGTCGGTCGGTCTGAAAACCAATGTTAAGTCCGGTATTGAAAATATTACGCCGGTAATTGCCCCTATGTGTCGTCTCCGGCGCAGCAACGCTGTTTGTCCCGGTATCAAGCAATCCGTAGGCGAAGCCGTTCTGGCGTGTATATTGATAGTCGGCGATATAGTCAACAGTCAGTTTCTCTGATGGTTTGTATAGCAGCCGTGCCTTTGCACCGGCCTCGTTGCGGTCGTCTGCGCGCTCGCCGGTAGCGGCATTTTTCAGATACCCGTTTGTGCCGTCATAGAATGTGGCCACCGAAAAGGCGAGATTCTGAGTGGGGCGATGGAAATGAGCTACCTCCGCCGTGCGCTGCATACGTGTGCCCAAGCCTATCTTCACGTCCGTACCCTGATATTCCATCGGGTTCTTGGAGTAGACACGCACAAGTCCACCCTCGGTGTTCTGCCCATAGAGCGTGCCTTGCGGACCGCGCAACACGTCTATTCTGTCCACCTGATAGTTATGCATATTAAACGCGCTCTTGCTCAGCAGTGGCATTCCGTCGAGATACATTCCTACCGCCGGATTGTTAATGCGCGAGCCGATGCCACGTATATATATTGCCGACGTGAGACGAGAACCGTATTCCGGCATGACAAACGAGGGTACAAAGGCTGTCAGATTCCGCACGTCCTCAACGCGCAGGGCCGTCAGTTCGCGGCCGGTGAACACCGACGAACTCATCGGTTGGCGTCTCAGCGTATAACTCTCTTTCGGCTGCGTAACCACGATAACCTCATCAAGGTCGACCACCTTAGATGAATCTGCCACCGCAGTTGATTCTCTTCCTGTTTTTTCCGCCGCCGTGCTGACAATCCTCGCAGCCCCCGCCACGTCTGGAACCATCATTATTGCCATAGACACAACCGTAACCCATCCTGCTATTTTCATACCACTATATTTATATTCTGTCTCTTATACACATCTGACGCTGCCGACGAATAGCCTTGTGTAGA
>ERZ1027188.95-NODE-95-length-38418-cov-9.858979_pt1 | contig 38418 bp, 24 predicted proteins | sample MGYA00519273_ERZ1027188 | MGnify/ENA primary metagenome ERZ1027188 (study PRJEB26926, sample SAMN06164623) | human gut metagenome | biome: ENVO:00009003; feature: ENVO:2100002; material: ENVO:00002003 | host: Homo sapiens | place: USA | collected 2012 ... | reverse complement strand
ACAGACCCTTAATCGTGTATTGGATGATAGTTGCGGATTTTAGGTATTATAAAAATACTTGTATATAAAAATAAAATACTAACTTTGCATCGGCTCTTAGTGGCTTTCTGTTTCGTCAGACAAATTCGGACGTGTCCGTATCGTCTGTTCCGAAGTTTGAGGTCATGCCTACGCCGAACTGTTTATGAGAATGTGATTTTCTTTGAGACAGTGGCAGGATGAGGGCAAAGAGCTACTATATTTGAGAAAGCGTTTATCATGCGCTTTGTTCTTGACACTTCGAAATCTCGCAAATTTCAAAACTTTGTCACGGAATGAGGCAACGGTAGATGCTCATGGGATGTTTTATAAGACATTCCTATGTCCATATTATATTCTCTTATTTGTTATAAGGTATGAATATGGAGTATAGGGGTGGATTATATAAATTCATCGGCGTGGGTTCTGCGTTGCTCGTTCTTGGCAGAGTGGGCAATGCGAGAGCCTCGAAGTGTGGAACGAGTAACATGGTCAGACTTCCACGCTTTTTTTGTATAGTTATAATTGACTTAAATTTATTATTGTAATTTCCTGACGCTTGGGAGTCGATAGGGGCTATTATAACTAACTTTTATGATTTTTTGTATTATTAATTACTCAACTCAACTAAAAAGACTTGCGCGTCTGTTGCTGCCGGGCGTGTTGATGTGCTTGCCGTTAGCAGAGGCTAATGCGAATTATTATTACAAGGTTCAACGGCAGAATATAGATGGAACTGGAAACAAGATGTGGTCTGACTGGATTTATAGTGAATCTTTTGGACAAGGTGCAGCCGAGAATGCTAATGGCTGGAAGAACTCCCTTAAAAGACTTGTTAATGGTGAAAAGGTTGTAGATGCCCTCTCGAATGAGATATATTTGAAAGAAAACGGCACAAAGAAATATAAGGTTGTAGGCATGGCCTTTAAAGGTGTGGAGGGTGACAAGTATAACATTTTGGATGGAGGGGACTACGATTTCTTTAACCAAATCAGAGAAGAAGTGGAATTCTTGGAGTTAAAGGAATGGGGTAAGACGCAATTCGCAGGCAGTTTTTACTTCGCAAACATGAAGAATCTTAAAGAGGTAGTACTACCCGATAATCCCTTTGCCATTGGAGATGAATATATGTTTGCCAACTGTGACAACCTCACTACTATTACATGGCGTGATAACTCAAAAATCACGGCTATAGGAAAAGGGGCTTTTAGTAATTGCTTAAAGCTTAAAGAAGAATCCATACAACGAATGATTAATGAGGTATCGGCTACAGGTACAAACGGAGACGGTATTACATACGGCAAGATAGGGGATGAGGCTTTCGTCAGATGTCTTGAGATAGAGAAAATAATAATCCCCGCGACGATAAGTGTTATTGGAGAATCGGCATTCTGCCAGAATAAGGACAAGTCTAAATTCAAACAGATAGACTTGTCTGCCGGTACTGTTGAAATCGGAAGAAAGGCTTTCCAGGGCTGTGAGGTTTTGGAAACGGTGGGGATGTCTAAGGATGAAAACGGCAGATATAATCAGCAGATTACCAAACTTGGTGAGGCGGCATTCGCGGACTGCCGTAGTATAAGCGGTGCGTCGGTTAATGATATAATAGCGAGCTATGCGCAGAATAGTGCGGAGAGGATAAATGTGAACGGGAATGAAGTTAAGTATATTCCTGCGTATTTGTTCTATGGATGTAATGGTAAAAGTAGTACGAATACAGTGGAAGAGAACTTCACGGAGCTGATTATTCCTGCCGAGTTCGGGGCTATTGGTAAAGGCGCGTTCGGAGGGGCGGAAGGCAATCATCCGATTGACAAGATTACGGTGAGTAGAGGTGATGCTCCTGTTTGCGGGCAGCCTGAAGGCGATTTCTTGACAGGAGACCGCACATCGTTCCATAATATAGTACCAAACAAAGTGACAATAACATTTAATGATGCTGCAAATGGATATGCCGCAGACGGAAAGACAGGATATAAGACATATCAGAACGAGTCGGAGTTCAAGCGTTTGCTGACCAAGACTCTCGACGAGAACCATACGACGTATGACGTATATCCGCAGATGCACGCTATCGTGGAGTTGAAACGCACATTCAAGCCGGGCTGGAACACGCTGGCATTGCCGTTCGGCTCTCCTTCTTATCCTAACGCGAAAGACATTGATTGTGCGGAGATTTACAAGAAGGCACTCAATCCAGGCAATGGCAGTGGTTTCATGATTGCGGCTTATCGTGGCCTTAAGAAAGGAACGGTATTTACATTCCTGAGATATGCCAATGTGGAAATAGACCCTTTGGATGAGTTCGAACCGATATTAGTGAAGATGACTGAGGAGGACGCTAATCGTGGAACATACACCTTTACGGATGTGGATTTGAATTATGACTTTGATAATAACATGTTGTATGCACCGGGAAATATGCCCGGTTGCGTAAATAGTGCGGGCAACAAAATTGATGGAAATTACAACAGTGATATGCCGTTCTTCTTGGGAAATGATTACAGTACATTCTATTTTGACGGCACTTTCTCTTTGAAGAAAAGCGACACTGCAAGCGATTTTATCACGCCGGGAGACTATACCATACAGGGAGGCAAGTTCATTGAATGTACGGCAGACAACAAATACGCCCTGAAAGGATTCCGTGGATGGTTCAAGAAATTCGCCACAGCACAAAGCTCAAAAAGCAATGTCATCACCATCGAACTGTGCGATAATGACGGTACGGTTACGGAGATAGTTAATATAGACAGCAACGGCGAGACTGTCACACCTTATAATATATATAATATGTATGGACAGAAGGTACGCAGCAACACTAAGATTACAAAAGGCCTTGCTCGAGGCATATACATTGTGAACGGTAAAAAAGTAATGGTAAAATAGATTGAGATTAAAATGAGACAATATATAAAGCCAACAATAACAGTAATAGAGACTATCTCGGAAGTGATACTGAACACTGGGTCGGTGTCTGACGGTACAAGCAGTGTGGAAACAATACCCAGTGGTGGTTCCGGTGGAACCAGAGGTGAAAACGATTATGTGTGGGGTGAGTCCAAGGGACACAATAGTTTCGTCAGTTGGGATGACCAGGATGATTCTATCTGGTAAGCATAATGGGCAGTGCCGGATATGTCTGTGCTCTGCTATAATGCGAGAAGGAAATACAACTAACTTAATTATCTGTTTTTGAGAATCGATTTTTTGTTTTATTAGTTGGGCCCTCTTATCTTTGTAGAAAGGTAAGAGGGCTTCGAATGGCATGAGAGTTGACAAGCAATATAAAAAATAATAGGAGACACCGCTGTGTCTCCAAAGATTAAACTAACTTTGTATTGCTTATGTACATTCATCTAATTCAAGAGCAAAGGTACGCAATTTTTAGTTATTTATAGTTATTTTTTTATATTCCTCTGACTACAAGATTTTCTCGATAATATTTCCTTACTTCCAATAAAATGCCTACCTTTGCATCTGGTTGGCAGACTGTCAACTAAGGGGTGTCCGAGGTATTGGGCTGAGATTATACCCATATAACCAGATCCGGATAATGCCGGCGTTGGGAAGAGGTTACACGCAAAGCCCCCTTTTTGTGTGTTTTAATAAAATCAAATAGATTATGCTTTCTGAGCGGACATTGCGACAATCTTTCCTATAAGGATTATTGCGATTTCAGTATATGGCAGAATTGCTGTTGCCATACTGTGTCCGAATGAGGTTTTAATAGTATTAGTGTTTATGAGAAAAGAAATGCTTTTTGTGGCAGCCCTTATGAGTGCTGGCTCAATGAATGCGGCGACAGTGGTCGCTGATGGTGAAGACACTCTGCATATCGAGCAGATGCAGGAAGTTGTAGTGAAAGGCGTGAAAGCGCAGAAAGATGCGCCGTTCGCAATCGCTAATGTGGCAGGCAAGGACCTGCAAAGTTTCTCGAAGACAGGACGTGAGCTGCCGTTCTTGTTTTCTCAGACTCCTGGTATTGTAGCTTGGAGCGAGAACGGTTTGGGCACAGGTACGACATATATGCGTATCCGTGGTGCGGCTGGCTCGCGCGTGAACGTTACATTGGACGGTGTACCGATGAACTCCCCCGAAGACCAGTGTGTTTTCTGGGCCAATATGAACAGCTACGGTTCGCTCTTGGGCGGCGTGCAGATACAGCGCGGCGTGGGAACGTCTACCAATGGCGACGGCGCTTTTGGCGGTACGGTGGCCTTAATGTCAAAATCTCCTTCGGAAATTCCGTCGCTCGAGCTGTCTACTTCATACGGCTCGTACAACACATATAACATCGGCGGTTCGTTCTCTACCGGACTTTTGTGGAACCACCTGATATTCGACGGTGCATATCATGAGACCAACACCGATGGATATATTCACGGAACAGCCGGCCGTTCGGGCAGCTACTACGGTGGTTTGGCGTGGATAGACGACAAGTTCGTTATCCGCTACAAGAACTTCGGTAACTTCGAGAAGACCGGCCAGGCTTGGAACGGAGTTACGGCCGGAAACGATGACCAGAGTATTATGGACGGAATATACGGCGAGAGCACCGGAATAAAGACATATAAAGATATGTATAACGCCGGTCTCGGACGCTTCAACAGCCTTTACGAGCGTTTCGTGTTTGGCGAAAGCGGCTATGCTACGGAGCGCTACCGCCTGAAAGACGGTTCGCTGTGGGAGCAGGCAACTGATAATTTCTGGCAGAATCATAATATCTTGTCATTAGCATGGCAGATAAATGACAACTGGAGCACATCGGCCTCGCTTCATTATACGCATGGTTACGGATATTACAACGAGTTCAGATACAATAACAAACTGAGCAAATTTGGTTTTGAAAACTTCATAGATTCAGAGGGAAACACCGTTAAGCGTACAGACTTTATCCGCAAGAAAGGTCTGGAGCAAGACGCATACGGACTCGTTTGGAACGCCAACTACAAGGCAGATAAGTGGGATGTCATAGGAGGCGTGTCGTTGCAGCAGTTCGCTTGCGATCACTTCGGATATGTTACTTATATTGCCAATGACGAGTTGAGCGATAAATATCTTGCTAAAGGCGATTATAAGTACTACGATTCTACTACCGACAAAGGCGATTACAGCGTATATGTGAAGGCTGCATACGCTGTAACACCGGAGTTGAGCGTCTTTGCCGATGCTCAGTATCGTCATGTTACGTACAAGACTGATGGTATCAATGACAAGTTCTATGAGACTGATGACGGAATGTACGTCAATCATGTCCTCGACATTGATAAGAAATACGACTTCTTCAATCCGAAAGCCGGCGTAAGCTATAGCCGTAACGGACACCGTGCATACGCATCGGCGGCATGGAGCCATCGTGAGCCGGAGCGCAACAACTTCACCGACAACGGTTCATATCCTGCTCCAAAGGCCGAGCAGCTCTTCGACTACGAGGCTGGCTACACCTACACTTCTGCTAAATGGCACGCCGGAGTGAACCTCTATTATATGGATTACAAAGACCAGTTCGTGCAGACCGGAGCTGTCAGCGACATAGGTGAGGCGCTCACAACGAATATATCGAAGTCATACCGTATGGGAGTTGAGATTACCGCCGGTGTAGATGTTACCCCGTGGCTCACGCTTGAAGGTAATGCCGCATTGAGCAAGAACAAGATAAAAGACTTCGACGAGGTCGTAGAAGACTGGGATAACGGTTCGCAAACAATACATTACGGCAACTCAACGCTCGCTTTCTCGCCGGAGACTATCCTCAATGGCTTCGCCCGTTTCCATGTGAAAGGCTTCGAGGCCGTATGGCATACCAACTTCGTAGGCCGTCAGTATCTTGACAACACCGAGAACACCGACCGCTCGTTGCCTTGCTACTCTGTCTCAAACCTGCATCTCGGCTATACAGCCACAGGCATAAAGAAGACATTCGGCTTGAAGGAAGTAGTGCTCGGACTCGATTTCAACAACATCTTCGCTCGTCGTTACGCCTCAAACGGCTGGGTATACTCCGCTATATGCGAGAGTGCGGGACATCCGAACGACAACCGCTACTATCAGATTGGCTTCATTCCAATGGCTGGTTTTACTGCGATGGGTAGCATAACATTGAAGTTTTAAGACTATTCGCATAAAGATTGATAATAATGACTGAATTTCTTTCTGCCCATTGGCTCGACATTTTCACCACGATATTGGGTTTCATATATATATGGCTTGAGTATAAAGCCCATATCGGTTTATGGCTCGTAAGCATCATTATGCCCGCTATGGACGTATGGCTTTATGGCAGCCACGGCTTGTATGGTGATGCAGGTATGGCCGTTTACTATACCTTTGCTGCTATATATGGCTATGCCGTGTGGAAGTTTGGCAATGGAGGAAAGCACAGGAAGACGTCTCTTCCCATCACACATATACGCAGCAAATACCTACTTCCGGTATTTGCCGCGTTTCTTGCAGTTTGGGCAGTGACCTATTTGGTCTTGTCGAACTATACAGACAGCACCGTACCAGCGACCGATGCTTTCACCAATGCGCTCAGCATAGTTGGCTTGTGGGCTCTCGCGCGCAAGTATGTGGAGCAGTGGATAATATGGATTGTTGTCGATTTGTTCTGCTGCTATTTGTATATTGTCAAGGGAATACCCTTTAAGGCACTCCTATATGGGGCTTATGTCATTATCGCCGTATTCGGTTATCGTAATTGGTTGCGCCTTATGAAAGCCGATAAAGCGCAATTATAAATAAGTGAGTTCGACGAATTTCCATTCTTTCTCAAACCTGTAAAGACGCAGTTCTTTTGAGTTGTTTTGATTACAAGACTATTGTAATCACATTACAAAGCCTCTGTAATCGCCTTACCAAGCCTCGGTAATCACGTTACCAGCCATCGGTAATCACGTTACCAAGCCTCGGTAACAAAAACAGGTTATGACAGCTATTGGGAACTCGTCGAATTTACTGTTAAATAAAGTGATGCTGATTTCCCCGTCTCTTGACCAGAAACAAAAGATGTAAACTTTCTGAAAAGTTTGCATGAAATATTAAAATGATTTGGCAGTATGGTAGAATGGCGTTACATTTGTAACAGAATATAAATGTAACAATAAATATTATGACAACAGGAATCATTATTTTAGTGGTCGTTGTACTGCTCGTGTTTTGGGTTATTGGCATCTATAACAACCTCGTGAGACTGAGAAACGGCCGTGAGAATGCTTTTGCCGACATTGATGTGCAGTTGAAACAACGCCACGATCTCATACCGCAGCTTGTCGCTACGGTGAAGGGCTATGCCGAACATGAGAAGGAAACTCTTATGAGAGTTACCAACGCGCGCGCTGCCGCAATGGGCGCGACAACCATTAATGATAAGATAAATGCAGAGAATGCACTGTCGAGCGCGCTTGCCGGACTGAAGGTTTCGCTTGAGGCTTATCCCGATTTGAAGGCAAATCAGAATTTCTTGCAGTTGCAGACAGAGATTTCCGATGTGGAGAATAAGCTCGCTGCCGTGCGCAGATTCTTCAATTCGGCTACAAAGGAATTCAATAACGCAGTGCAGACATTCCCCGGAAACATCATCGCCGGAATGTTCGGTTTCCACAAAGAGCCTATGTTCGAGATTCCGCAGGAAGATAGAGCGATTCTCGATAAAGCTCCTGAGATTAAGTTTTGAATTAGTAACTCGCAATTCGTAGTTTAATTAATTTGTATTTCAAAACTCGTAATTCGTAATTAAGAAATGCAATACGTAGGAATGCAGACCCAAATAAGAAGGAACAACATGATGAGTGTGTTGCTCCTTCTGTTGTTTCCGACGATTATCCTCGGAATGGTTTGGGTGTTTTTGGCACTTGTCAATTATTTTGGCAACGGTTATTATGACCAATACGGCAATGTGGTGCATCAGATGGATGCCGCGACGGTGAATTATTATTTTCTCACGACTATCCCCTGGGTTGTGCTTGGCGTTGGTATTTGGTTTGCCATTGCCTACTTTGCCAACTCCTCGATGGTGAGGCACGCGGTTAACTCGCGCCCACTTTCACGTCGAGAGAATCCGCGCGTTTATAATATTGTGGAGAATCTGTGTATGTCTTGCGGTATGCAGATGCCGAAAGTGAATGTCGTGGATGCCCCGCAACTTAATGCTTTCGCAAGCGGAATAGACAATAAGAGCTACGCCGTTACCGTGACGACAGGCCTATTGGACTTGCTCGACGACGAGGAACTGAAGGGCGTTATAGCCCACGAGCTTACGCATATACGTAACCGCGACACCCGTTTGCTTATCACGAGCATTATTTTCGTTGGCATTATCTCGACGGTGATGAGTCTTACGGTGCGCATGATGTATAATATGATGTGGTTTGGTGGCGGTCGACGCAGCAGTGATGACGAGAGAGGCAGTGGCATTTCTATGATTGTTGTAATGCTGATTGGCGTGATATGCTGTGTGATAGCCTATTTCTTCACACTGATAACACGCTTCGCCATATCCCGCCGCCGCGAGTATATGGCCGATGCCGGTGGTGCGGAGCTGTGTCGCAACCCGCTTGCCCTGGCTTCCGCGTTGCGAAAGATTTCCGGAAATCCGGGTCTTGACGATGTGAAACGTGCCGATGTGGCGCAGTTGTTTATCTGTCAGCCCGATGAGATGGAATCTGGAATAATGGGATTCATGAACTCGCTGTTCAGCACGCACCCTGATACAGAGAAGCGCATACAAATACTCGAACAGTTCTGACGATGAGAATAAAGACTATTATCAGCACACTTTGTCTGAGTCTTGCGTTAGTTATGCCGGCAGGCGCGCAGCAAGTGAAGTACAAAGCATCCAAACATTATAATCAGAAAGTGGCTTCTTTCGCTACAGAACCCATGCCTTCGTCCGACAATATCGTGATGCTTGGCGACAGCCATACCGAGTTTGGCGAAGATTGGAACGTAAAATTGCATAGCAGATACGGCATAATAAATCGCGGTATCATAGGCGATGACGCCAAAGGCATACTCAACAGGCTCTGTCAGGTGTGTCCGGGCAAGCCCAAAGCAATCTTTTTTGAGTGCGGAGCCAATGACTTGAGCCACGGATTGACGGTAAATGAAGTGGCAAAAGGCGTGATTCGCACCATCGAGGCAATCCGTCGGCAGTCACCGGAGTCCTGTTTGTTTGTTCAAAGCGTGTTCCCGATAAATGAATCTTTCGGCAGATGGAAGACGCTGGCTGGAAAAACAGACATTATTCCGCAGATAAACAAACAACTTGAAGCCTATTGTAAGCGCAAAAATATAGTCTATATAGACGTTTTCAGGCTTCTTGTAGAACCTGAGACCAATACGATGCGCAAGGAGATATGCCGCGATGGCCTGCATCTTTTGCCCTCCGGATATGAGATTTGGGCGGCCGAAGTGCAACGTTATATTGATAAATACGGCCTCGGAATGTGAAGTCAGGGGAGTAGATATATAGTGAAAGGGTAGTGGGGGAGTTGCGAAACACCTCGTTTTGTTTTGTTATCCCCCCGATTTATATTATCTTTGCACCCATATTTCAGAATAAAATTTTAATTATTTAAGATATAAATGAAACAGTTTAGGTTAGTGGATAACGTCTTCGGATGGCTTGCTTTCCTCATTGCAGCCTTCGTTTACTGTTCCACAATTGAGCCGACAGCCAGCTTTTGGGACTGTCCTGAGTTTATCTTGACCGGTTATAAATTGGAAATAGGCCATCCGCCGGGAGCACCTTTCTTTATGCTCACTGCCAATTTGTTCTCTCAATTCGTTAGCGACCCATCTCAGGTGGCTCGTATGGTGAACACAATGAGCGCCTTGCTCAGTGCCACCTGTATTATGTTCTTGTTTTGGACGATTACCCATCTCGCGCGAAAGCTGATATTGAAGGATTGGGAAAGTCTTAACCTGAGCAAGTTGATAGCCATCGAAGGTTCCGGTCTTGTGGGCGCGCTGATATATACTTTCAGCGACACATTCTGGTTCTCGGCAGTCGAGGGTGAGGTCTATGCCTATTCATCGGCATTCACAGCCGTTGTGTTTTGGCTTATCTTGAAATGGGAAGATTGCGCCGACCAGCCGCATAGCGACCGTTGGCTGGTACTCATTGCATATATGACAGGCCTCAGTATCGGTGTACACTTGCTCAACCTGCTGTGTATTCCGGCAATCGTATTGGTATATTATTATAAGAAAGTGCCCAATGCCGACCTCCGTGGCTCGCTCATTGCGCTTGCCGTGTCGTTTGTTATCGTTGCTGCGGTGCTCTATGGCGTCGTTCCTGGCATTATCACTGTGGGCGGATGGTTTGAGCTTTTCTTTGTCAATACACTCGAGATGCCATTCAATACGGGCGTGATAATCTATCTGATACTCCTAGTCGGCATTGTAATATGGGCGATATATGAGACTTATACTTGCAAAAGCACATTGCGCCAAAACATCGCTTTCTGTGCATCGGTGGGTATGCTTGGTATTCCTTTTTATGGTTTCGGATGGAGCGCGTTCTTCATCGGAGCTGTGGTTCTTTGCGGTTTGTGGCTTGTCTTGCGCATTACGAAAGGCGGTAAAGCCATCGTCAGTGCACGGCTAAAGAACACAATGTTGTTGTGTATGCTCATGTTGATGATTGGTTACTCTACATACGCAGTCATCGTGATACGTTCTTCGGCCAATCCGCCGATGGACCAGAACTCTCCGGAGGACATCTTCACACTCGGAAACTATCTCAGCCGCGACCAGTATGGCGACCGTCCGTTGCTTTATGGACAGGCTTACACCTCCGAGCCGGCTATTTCGGAAGACGGAACGCATTATGAATTTACCGAAGGAGCACCGGTTTATGAGCGTAAGGAAAAGGCTTCGGTCGATGAGCCGGATTCTTATTTCATAGTAAGGAATAAGAATAAGTACAAATATGCACAGAATATGCTCTTCCCGCGTATGCATGATTCCTCTCATGCAGCTAATTATGAGTCGTGGATGGGAGGCATAGAAGGACATGATGTTGATGGCGTGAAGATGCCGACACAACTTGAGAACATCAAGTTCTTCCTTTCATACCAGTGCAACTTCATGTATTGGCGCTACTTCATGTGGAACTTTGCCGGCCGACAGAACGATATTCAGGGCAACGGCGAGGCTGAGCATGGCAACTGGATTACAGGTATTCCGTTTATAGATAACGCTATGTATGGCGACCAGAGCAAGCTCCCTGACGAGCTGCGTGAGAATAAAGGACATAACGTCTTCTATTGCTTGCCGCTCATTCTCGGTCTTATCGGACTCTTCTGGCAGGCTTGGCGCGGCAAGCGCGGCATACAGCAGTTCTGGGTTGTGTTCTTCTTGTTCTTCATGACGGGTCTCGCTATCGTCATTTACCTTAACCAAACACCTTCACAACCGCGTGAACGCGACTATGCGTATGCCGGTTCTTTCTATGCTTACGCTATATGGTGCGGTCTTGGAGTGGCTGCAATCATCGACTGGCTGAAGAAGTTCAAGCTCAACGGAGTTCTCGTTTCGGCTGTCGTTTCGCTCCTTGCATTGCTCATTCCAATACAGATGGCTTCGCAGACATGGGACGACCATGACCGAAGCGGGCGTTACACGTGTCGTGATTTTGGGCAGAACTACCTCATGTCATTGCAGCAGACAGGCAATCCTATCATTTATACAAACGGTGATAATGACACATTCCCGCTTTGGTATAATCAGGAAGTGGAGGGTGTGAGGACTGATGCACGCGTCTGCAATCTCTCTTATTTGCAGACAGACTGGTATATCGACCAGATGAAACGCCCGGCATACGATTCTCCATCGTTGCCAATCAGTTGGCCACGTCTTGATTATGTATCGGGAACTAACGAATATGTGCCGGTAGACCCAAGTCTGAAGGACGAGATAAAGCGTATCTATTCGGAAGAACCGGAGCAGGCTAAGAAGATGTTTGGAGACGAGCCGTTTGAATTGAAGAACATCTTGAAGTACTGGGCACGCTCCCGCACCAATGAGACGCACGTGATACCGACAGATACTATCTATCTGACGATAGACAAAGAGGCTGTGAAGAAGAGCGGAATGCTTATGGCTTCCGACTCTATTCCTGACCGTATGGTTATCTCTTTGAAGGGAAAACAGGCCTTGTATAAGGGCGATTTGATGATGCTCGAGATGATTGCTAACTGCAACTGGAGCCGTCCTATATATGTTGCCCTTACCGTTGGCTCAGACAACTACATGAATTTGGGCGACAATTTCGTGCAGGAAGGACTCGTAAACCGCATCACGCCGTTCACGACAAACGTAGAAGGGGCAAAGAACTTCGATTCCGAGAAGACGTATGATGCCGTAATGAACCGCTTTAAGTTCGGTGGATTGAGCACAAAGGGTATCTATCTCGACGAGACCGTGATGCGAATGTGTTACACCCACCGCCGTCTGATGGCTCAGTTGGCGCTACAACTGCTGTCTGAAAATAAGGATGACAAGGCATTGAAGGTGTTGCAAAAGGCCGAGAAGGAGATTCCTGAATATAATGTTCCGCTGAACTACATGAGTGGTGCTGCCGATATGGTGCAGGCATACACTGTACTTGGAAAGAAAGACCGTGCTAAATACATCCTCGAAAAGCTGTGGAAGAACTCCCGTCAGTATGCCGACTGGTATCTGTCGCTTGGCGGACGCGGCTTCGCAATGTCGCAAAATGAATGTATGCTTCACTTCCAGATAATGACAAACCTCATCCATTATGGTGATGCTGTAGATTCGTCTTGGAGCAAGAAACGCGAGGAAGAGCTTGCCGGGCTTATAGACCATTATCAGAAGAAAGGCGGAGCAATGCCTCAAATGCAGATGTAATATGTTTATAGAGCAACCGTCGAAATGGCTGAGATGGCTGTACCCTAAAGCGATATGGCGCATGGACCCGAACGACAGGTCGGTATATCTGACCTTCGACGACGGCCCGATACCGCAAAGTACGCCCTTTATCCTGAAAACCCTTGAGGATTTCGGGATAAAGGCCACTTTCTTTATGGTGGGCGATAACGTCCGTAAATATCCGGAATTATATGAGCAGATTGTTGCGGCAGGCCATCAGGTGGGCAATCACACTTACAATCATATCGGGGCTTTCAAGCACTGGGCTATTACTTACGCCGTAAACGCACAGAAAGCTAATGCGTTGATAAAGTCGCATCTGTTCCGTCCGCCTCACGGCTGGATGCGTCATAGCGAATATTGGTGGCTGAACAAATACTATAAGATAATAATGTGGGACCTCGTGACGCGCGATTATTCAAAGTGGATGACTGCCGACGATGTCCTCAACAACGTGAAACGCTATGTCCGCAACGGCTCCATCATTACCTTTCACGATTCATTAAAGAGCATTGACAAGTTGCATTATGCCCTTCCGGAGGCTATTAAATGGTTGAAACTACAAGGCTACGAGTTCAAGATATTCGATTAAAAGCAGAATTATATTATTTCGTTTATTCCATTCTTTATTGTCTTTCCCAAACATCAAACAATTGAGAATGGATTTTTTTATCTTCCTGTTGGGTGCTATCTTGCTTTTTTAGCGCCTATTTAGGCTTTAGTACTGGAGTATTCCTCGTTCGGTACTGGAGTATTTCTCGTTCGGTACTGGAGTATTTCAGCTTTAGTACTGGAGTAATTCAGGCTTAAATACTCGAGTATTCCGGCTTCAGTACTCGAGTATTTCGGCCGTGGATACTGCCGGCAACCATTTGGTGACCGCCTATAGAATAATGATCTAGTGGAACTTTAATGGGGATAAAACGAAAAAAGATTAAGGTTTAGAGTCTGCAATGAATATGCTACAAACAGGCATATTACATAAAACTCTAAATCTTAATCTTTATATTATATAGGTGCTTAAGTTATCAACTTAACACTAAGAACTCAAAACTGTCAACTGTTCTTATGCTCCCTGCATATCATACACCACCTGCATGAGCTTCTTGCCCAGCGCGTCGGCCTCTTCCATCGTGGCAGCCTCGCTGTAAACACGGATGATAGGCTCGGTGTTTGAGGCGCGCAGATGAACCCACTTGTCGGGGAAATCAATCTTCACACCGTCGATGTCATTGACAACAGGCTTCACGCCATCGTCTGTCGGAACACTATACATCTCCTTAACCTTGCGCAAGATCGCCGCAACATCGGTAGAAGGAGTGAGGTCGATGCGGTTCTTGGCTATGCAATACTCAGGGAATGTGGCACGCAGCTCGCTCACCTTGCATCCCTTCTGAGCCAGAGAACTGAGGAAAAGGGCAATGCCTACAAGTGCGTCGCGGCCGTAGTGGCTTTCCGGATAGATAACTCCTCCGTTGCCTTCGCCGCCGATTACTGCTCCAACCTCCTTCATCTTAGTTGTTACGTTAACCTCTCCGACGGCCGCAGCGGTGTATTTTCCGCCGTGTTTCTCCGTCACGTCGCGCAGTGCACGGGTAGAACTGAGGTTGCTGACAGTGTTGCCCGGTGTATGCTCAAGCACATAGTCGGCCACGCTCACAAGCGTATATTCCTCTCCGAACATCTTGCCGTCCTCGCAGATGAACGCCAAACGGTCGACATCCGGGTCGACAACGATACCGAGATCATATCCGCCATTCTTCAGTTCGTCCATTATGCCCGTGAGATTCTTCTCCAACGGTTCCGGATTATGGGCGAAATCGCCGGTCGGTTCACCGTTCAAGAACTTGTATTCCACGCCCAGACGGTCGAGCAATTTCGGCAGGATAACACCTCCGACAGAGTTGATAGAGTCGACGCATACTTTGAAATGCGCTTTCTTTATAGCCTCCGCATCAACGAGTTGCAGACCCATCACGCTGTCAATGTGCTTCTTGTCGAATGTGTTGTCTTCTGTATATGAGCCGAGATTGTCAACATCAGCATAGTCGAAATCTTCTTTATCAGCTATGTCGAGTACCTCGTTACCGTTCTCTTTTGTCAAGAACTCGCCCTCAGCGTTGAGCAGTTTCAGCGCATTCCAGTGGCGCGGGTTGTGCGATGCTGTGATTATGATTCCGCCGGCAGCACCGCTCATACGCACCGCCAATTCTGTTGTAGGCGTCGTAGCCAGTCCGATGTTTATCACATCGCAGCCCATTCCCATGAGCGTTCCGCACACAACGTTCTTCACCATCTCACCCGAGATGCGTGCATCGCGGCCTACAACAATCTTCATGCGGCTCTCGCCGTTGTAGTTGCGGCCTATGAACGTAGCGTAAGCCGATGTGAATTTTACTATATCCAGCGGATTGAGAGTGTCTCCCGCCTGTCCTCCGATAGTTCCACGGATACCGGAGATAGATTTAATAAGTGTCATATTCTTATTTGTTAATGCGTTTCAGGTTATCGTCCCCGTTCGTAAGTGATGGTGTACAGGCACGGATATACGTTCATTGAGGCGTAATAATGTCCCTGCGTATGCGGCACGATGATGTTCACTTTCGCAATCTTCTCATCCGGAGCCGACGGGCGTCCCACCTTTATATAAGTGAGTGGCACGAGCCATCCGCTTGGAACAGAAGTCGAACCGCCGCCATAATACGAGTACATGAGACTTGAAGAAGAATCATACCATGCGGTGAATGTTCCGCTGGTGTTGTTCACGGTCATCTTGTCGACAATGGCCGACCAATAAAGATTATTGTTGCTGAGTTGCAGAGTGTCCGTAAGCAGGTTGCGCTCATCGAAGCGGCACAATACCGTTGCCGTCTCTCCATTCTTCAATTTTTCTCCGCAGCCTTCCCTTACAATCTGCATATAAACGCCAGTTGTCTCGAACAGCACATATTCGTTCTTTTCGAGGTTGGTTGTGTTACCTTGATTTGCAAATTGTGCTTCGCTGATTACGTTTATTCCCTCCTTTACTATGTAAGCATTGATGGCGTCGCGCTCTCTCTCTTTCTGGTCTGCGTAAGTCTCATCATCATCACATGAAACCATCATCGCAAGTCCCATAACGGCCAGAGCCATAAAGATTAATTTCTTCATTCTGTTATTTTCATTTTATGATATGGTGTTGCAAAGATAATGCAAACGGCACAAAGAGAGTCTGTTCTTAGTTTGCCGGATGCAGTTTATCCCCTGCAAAGGTACTAAAAGATTGGCAAAGCAGCAACAAAACAAGTGTCCTTTATCTCCTTTTAACTCCTCTTATTCCTTTAAGGCACTCTTTCTATTTTCCGCTCAGCTCCTCTTTGAATGCTAGAATTGCCTTGATTGCCGTTTGTTCAGCCTCTTCGATGGAGCAGAACAGCTTACCTCCGGCAGCGTCCTCGTGGCCTCCTCCGTTGAAGAACCGGCGTGCCATAGGCTCACAGTGGAATCCGCATGATGAGCGCAGACTTACGAGTATGAGGTTCGGACGTTCCGTATCTTCTCGCAAGGAGATGGACAGCTTCATGCCTTTTATGCGCAACGGCTCATTCACCAGTCCTTCGGCATCGCCTTTCATGAAGCGGAAACGGCGCATCTCGCCTTTGGTGATGGTGAAGTAAGACGCGTGCAACTTCTCCACAACGTGCATTTTGTGGTAGATTACATACGAGCGCAACTTCATACACGATGTACTGAGCGTGTGATACACCTTATTATATATCTTGTCCTTGTCTATTCCTTTCGCTAAAAGTTGGCTGATGATATAGAAAATCTCCGGCCGTGTGCTGTTGTATGTGAAACCGCCAGTGTCTGTCATCATGCCGCAGTAGATGCATACCGCCGTCTGTTCGGTCATGGCTTCGTAGCCGTCGAGCTGCCGGATAATGTCGAACACCAGCTCACTTGTGCTGCTCATCTCCGGATGGGAAATGCTTAGGACTGCGTCGATGTCGGGCGTGAGGTGATGGTCGATAAGCAATTTCGGCGCGGCGCAGTTGTCCAGCACCTCCTGCAACTCGTCCGTGCGTGTCGGAGAGTTGAAGTCGAGGCAGCAAACGAGGTCGGCTTTGTCAAAGGCTTCCTTCACTTCGTCGGGCTTTTTGTCGTAGCGCAGAATCTTTTCCGTACCGGGCAGCCATTGCAGGAAGTCGGGATAGGCGTCGGGCATTATCACAACGGGCGACTTCCCCTGTTGACTGAGATAGTCGGCCCAAGCCAATGACGAGCCTATGGCATCGCCGTCGGGCGACTTATGACCGCAAATGACGATGTTTTGGGTATTGCTTATGAGTTCACGCAGCTTGCGGATGTCGGCTTCCGACAGTATTTCTAAGTTCATTTTTTGTGAAATATGTATAGTTTCAAGACAAAGAAAAAGGCAGGAGAATACATTTTGCCCAGCTCCGGCAAGCCATTCTCCGGCAGGCTTTGCTGTATTCTCTTGCCTTTTTCCACTTACATTGCTGTTTTAGAACAGTTTGTTTGGATAAACGCCTTCGTCGATGAGTTTCTGAATGCGGGCAACAACGTCGTCGCGGTCGGCAGCGTATGTGACGCCAAACCATTTGCTCGTTGTGTCGAGTACATTCACCGTCGCGGTCTTGTCGTTGATGAGCTTGTTCACCATCAGCGGGATGAAGAACTCGGCCTTCAGATTCTCCATATTCTTCGGATCAGAGAGGAACTCCTTGAAGTAAGCCTCGCTATACTCGAAGTAGTCGGGAGTGAATCCCCACATATTCATAGATACCGGAGTGTTGTCCTCTACCGGAACCCATTCGCCTTGTTCGTCCTTATAGCATACCGGACCGTTTACGCGCATGATTTCCGTGCGCTCAACGACTGTTGTCAGGTTGCCTTCTGCATCCTTAGAGCAGATGCCGCGAGCCACCGTTCCGTTCTCTGACAGTGTGTTTCCTACGCGGAAGCCCACCATAGCGTAGCGGTTCTTGCTATCTTCGGGCAGGTCTGCAAGGAACTTCCCGATTACCATAAAGGCATCGCGGTTGTAGAAGTCGTCGCAGTTGATAACTAAGAACGGCTCTTTGATGACGTCTTTCGCCATCAGCACGGCGTGGTTTGTGCCCCACGGTTTCTCTCTTCCTTCGGGAACGTTGAATCCTTCGGGCAGGGCGTCAAGGCTCTGGAATACCAGTTCGGCTGGCACGTGCCCCTCATATTTTGCCAAAATCTTCTCGCGGAAATCCTGTTCAAAGTCTTTGCGGATAACGAATACAATCTTTCCGAAGCCTGCTTTCACGGCATCGTAGATTGAATAGTCCATGATTGTCTCACCGTTGGGGCCTAATCCATCTAACTGTTTCAAGCCTCCGTAACGGCTACCCATACCTGCTGCAAGGAGTAATAATGTCGGTTTCATAATTAGTTGATATATTTTAAAAGATTATAATGATGTTGCAAAGATTGTGCAAATGAGCGCAAAGAGAATTTATTCTCAATTTGTCGAATGCCGCCAATCTTCTGCAAAGATTGTGCAAACCGAATGCAATCAAACTTGTTTGAAATTGCTGAGGTGCCGCCAATCTTCTGCAAAGTTAATAAATTAATCCGTAAACGACATTCCTGAAAGGCCGAAATAATACGGATCGTGTGAAGTTTTTTTGTTACCACAGCCCGGTAACGCGATTACCGGACTGTGGTAATGCGATTACCGAGCCTCGGTAACGTGATTACCGAAGCCTTGTAATGCGATTACAAGACCCTTGTAACAAAATCAAGTGGCCAACTTAGGCCATCAACGCTTATCTGAAGAGCTTCGGAACAAATTCAGAGAGGTATATTCTCCAGTTCTTCCAGATGTGTCCCTCGCCAGTTTCAAAGTACTCATACTTGCATCCGTTCTTGTCGAGGAGCTTGCGATAGTCGCTGTTTGCCTGATAAAGGAAATCCTTGTCGCCGATGGCTATCCAGTAGAGGCGTGGCTTTTTGGCGAACTGCGTCTTGAGTTTAGCCTCGGTGTTGGTGTATATCGGCGAGGAAACACCGTCGCGTGGCAATATGGCTGCCGAGAAAAGGCCTACGTAATCGAACATATCGGGATTGTTGGCGGAGATGTGCAGCGAATGGAAACCGCCCATTGATAGGCCTGCAATGGCCCGTCCCAGCTTGTTGCGCTGCGTGCGGAAAGTCTTGTCTGTGAACTTAACGACATCGGAAAATGCACTCTCAAAACTGCCGTCCATTGTCTTAGGCAATTGCGTGGTGGGGGGAGTGAGTCCGAAATGAGTTTCGCCCGGAGCGGCTTCCTGCGATGCGTTGCCGTTGGTCATCACCACTATCATCGGCTTAGCCTTGCCCTGAGCTATCAGGTTGTCTAATATCTGCGTGGCACGGCCAAGCTCCGACCAGGCATTTTCGTCGCCTCCCATTCCGTGGAGCAGGTAGAGCACGGGGTAGCGCTTGCCGCTCGTCTCGTAGCCGGCAGGCGTATATACCGTCATGCGGCGTTTCATTCCGAGCTTCGGACTGTCATACCATATCTTCGAGACGGTTCCGTGGGGTACGTCGCACACTTTATACAGGTCGGCGCGGTCGCCACCTATTATAAATATATTGGTGAGAGTGGAGATGTCGCGCGTCAGATAAACGTTGCTCGGGTCATTGGTCCGTAGTCCGTCAACGATGAACGAGTAGCCGTATAGTTCCGGTTTCAGCGGTTCCGTGGTGGTATATTCCCATACGCCATCCTTCGTTTCCGTCAGATCGGCAGTCCCCGGGATGTTCATTTTGCCGTATTCTGTCGTGATTTCCTGTGTCGGTAGGAAGTCGCCCGTAACCTGAACCTTCACTGCTTTTGGTGCTTTTAGTCGGAAGGTCACGGTTTTGTCGTTATTCACTTGTGGAGATACTGTCGGTTGTGTTCCCCACAATGCCTGCTGTGCGAATATGGCTGAATATGCCATAAGCATGAGAATGAATGTTGAAAGTTTTTTCATTTGTTGTCAAATTTAGTTGTTTAATTATTTAATGTTTATGCTTTTAAAGTTTATTTCTTAGAAAGGCAGACCAATAGCAAGGTGCAAAGTCTGTGCATCGTTGAAGTGGCCGATGTTGTAGAAGCCGCTTCTTCCGGTCTCGTAAGGCACGTGCAGACCGATACCCCAGTCAAGACGGATGATGAAGAACGACAAGTCATAACGTAGTCCGACGCCCGTTCCGACGGCAAGCTCCTTGAACATATTGCCGAATTTGAACTTAGCTCCGGGACGGTTGTCGTCTTCTTTCATCGCCCAGACATTGCCGGCGTCGATGAAAATGGCACCGTACATCTTGCCGAAAAGGCGCGGACGGTATTCTATGTTGGCGAGGAACTTGATGTCGCCGGTCTGTTCTACATACGACGACAGGTTGTCGGCAGGCCTATACTTGCCTGGTCCGATGCTCCGCACGTTGAAAGCGCGTATTGTATTGGCTCCTCCGGCGTAGAATTGCTCAGTATATGGCGCGACAACGGAGTTTCCATACGACCAGATCACGCCGCCGTTGACGTGGGCCGCGATAGAGGAGTGTTCGGTGAGCCGCCATGTCTTGGTGAAGTTTGTTTCAAGTTTGAGGAATTGAGCGAACGGATTCTTGAACAGTTCCTTGTTCTTTTCGCTCCAGTCTTTGCCGAATGCGGCGTAGCCCGCGGCGAGAATGTTGGATGCCTCGCTTACGGTGGTCCACCAACTGATAGGACTTCGGTATGACCCGGGGCTGTGATAAGAGTGAGAGAACGACATCTTAGGGATGAACTGGTCGGCCATTGATACTTTCAGATACGGGTGCTGCTCTTGCAGGCGCATGAAAGAGTCAGTCTTCTGGTTCATGTATTCGTATGTAAGACTGAGCGGGGTGAACTCAAAAGAGGTCTGTGCTGTCTTGCGCCAGTTATAGCGTATTTCTCCCGAAACAATGTGCCGTTTGAAATACGTGGCGCGGTTTATCGTGTTCATCGCAGCTTTTACGACGGTAGATGGTGTGTCGTAGTAGCGCGTGCGGCGTCGGCGTTGGTTGCGTTGTCCGTTGCTCGATGTCGTTGTGCGCTTCTTCTTGAATAACGACGAGAACGGATTAAGAATTCGCGGATAGTGTATGGAAGCCTCGCCACCATACTCGTAAGAGTTGATGCCGCTGCTTGTGCCTTCCGAACTGTGTCCTGTTTGCCACTCATACGAGCCGTGCAGGTTGATGTCGAGCAGTTCACCGCCTCTGAAAGCGTTGCGGCGGGTGAGGCCGACTACCATTTCTGGACCATATTTGCCACTCGTCTTGCCTTTGCCATACGCCTCGACGTAGAAGTCGTAGGGTTTGTCGAAGACGCAGTTAACGTTCATGTCGAGTGTATTGCAGGCGGCAGTGGTGTCGCGCGGCGTGAAGGTGAACGTTGTGGTGGTAAAAAGTCCGGTGCTGTTGAGCAGTTTCTGCGATTCTTCGTGCTTCTCCCTGCTGTATAGCTGCTTGGCGCGCAGCTTCAGGTTGTTGCGGAGTACACGCATACGCACAGGCATCCGCTTGCCGTTATAGTTCACGGTGAAGTTTCTCGTGTGGCGTGTGCTGTCGAGTTTCTCGTTGAATGTCTTGCGAAAGTTAACTACCACGTTGCCTATATACCACTCGTGTGTGGCTTTTATGTCGTCCTGCTCAAGCATTTGCAGGCGTAGCTGTACTTTCCCGGGAACGGAAACGGTGTCTGCGAGATATGATGCGTCGTTCTTGTCATAGTAATAATATCCGTGGTCGCGGAACAGATCGGCTATGCGCAGACGTTCGTTTTCGAGTTCTGAGATATCGAACGGGTCTCCTTTTTTTATATAGGTGTCGCTGATGTTGGCATTCATTACGCTGTCGGTAGCGGCCGGGAAGTTTATATAACTGATGCTGTCGACGGTCCACAAGTGTCCCAAATCAACTTTATAGGCTAACTTGCTTTTCTTTGGATTGCTTTGTGGTAGTGCCTCAAAGTTTATCTTGCCGTTGAAATAGCCGCGTTTCCGCAGCATATTCTCGCCCACGGAGACGCGCAGCTCGGGGTTGACATGACTCATAAGCACCGGCTTTGTGCCGAAAGCCCTTGTTATCCAGCGGCTGAAGGCAGTGCTGTCGTTGCTGAATGCGTTCCATATCCATAAGCCGATGGGGAAGGGGGAGCGGTATGTTGAGCTGCCGAAGAGAGCCGCGTTGGGCTTTGTCGCAAGCACGTATTCGAGTTCTTCTTGCGTAGTAATGAAGTGATCGTTCTTCTCGTAGTTCTCGTATTCTGTCGATTTCATGCCCGTGTATAACTGTTCGCCGTCGGGAATGGCACTCGTTGTGGAGCACGACGTGATGACAACTGCGCTTATCAGCAGTATAGCTATTATTGATATGTGTTTATTTCTTCTCATTTATGAAAGTTACGAGTGTGTCTTTTTTCTGTTCATTTGCCGGAGGTGCCGGTGCTTTCTTCTTGAATCGGAAGATGTCGCTCAGCTTTTCCAGTTTGCGTTTCCACATAAAACCTGCGCCAAACTGACTGATATTGCCTTCCAGCCAGTCGTATGCCTCGCGCTCATAGAAGAGCTTCAGATACTGAGTCTCGTTCTTGTTGAGGCGGTATTCCATCGAGAAGTTGTCGAAGAACGCTCCGTTGTCGCCTGCGGCTTCGCTTCCAGTCGACACGCGTCCGCCCATCATGATGCGCAAACGGTTGTTGAGTAGCTGCTTAGAGAACTTGAATGTGTAGTCGGTGTGCAACGCTCCGGCCGCATCGGTGGATGTCTCGAGGTTTGCGGAGAGGTCAAGCCCCATCGAACGCAGTGCGCTTCCGGTGATATTATTTATCTCGCTTTGCATGAACGAAGCCAGTGCGCCGCTCATTGCGGAGTTTGTCGTGCCTCCGCCTTCGCCCAGATACATTCCTGAAGCGAGCATGGAAACAGCGAGTTTGCCGCGCTCTTCCTTGCTTTTCATGTTCAGTTCGTTCTGCATCTGCATATCTTCCGGTGTGTTGATGATGAACTCTATCCACGGCTTCGACATAGTTTGTGTGAGGCTTACGCCACATTCAAAGTCGACAATCTTGCCGGATGATGAGCCGTCGGCCACGTTTGCCTTTAGATTTTCTGTAGCTGTGATGTTCAACGTAGGATTATACGGGTCGCCGAGGAACTCGATGTAGCTTCCGTCCTTGATGTTAAAGGTGTGCAGCGGAATGACCGGCAGCGAGTATTTCATTTCTCCCGAGCTGAGAGTATAGCGTCCGAAGAGTTGGAAATCGCTTGCCGAGTTGAAGAGCATACGCAGGTTGCCACCGCCAATGAGGTCGATATAGTTGGAATGGTCAGCGTTCAGCGCGCAAACAATGTGCGCCTGCTCGTCTATTTCAATGCCCATGGCCATCGTAAATCCGCCCATATCGGGTCGCATTTTGACAGTTTCGGGTATTGTATCGCTGAAGTTTGTGAACTTGATGAGGTCGTCCATCTGGCTGTCTGTGGTGAGAGCCGATTCCCGCAGCATATATGTCATGTCTGTTCCGCCGAGAATGTCGAGCTTGCCGAGCATGGTAAGACGGTTGAGCGGGCCTTTCATCGTGCCGAGATAGTTTACGTATGCCTTGCCGTAGACTTCGGAACGCGCTGTTTCTTTAGCATCAATGAGCAAGAAATTCTCGGCTTTCATGCGCACATCGAGGTTCATATTCTCCATATCAGAGAAGTCGAGCGCGCCCTGGATGTTCAACGGGCTGTCGTTGTTGGCATACATCTCGAAGTTCTCGAACAGCAGTTTGCTGTTCTGAATGCGCACAGGGTCGTTGGCGAACCGCATCCTTACACCGTAAGGAGTGCTGTATAGGTAGCATGAATCAAGGTAGACCTCGCCGTTTATGTCGAGTTTGCCGAGCGGTCCGTTCACTGTCAGTTCGCCGTCACTGACTCCATCAAGTCCGACAATCTGGTCGGGGATGAATCCGTTGATGTAGTTTAGCGGGAAACGGGCGAGTGTGAGCTTCGCATCGAGGTTGCCGTCGTCCTTTGAATCGTATGTACCGTTGAGCGTACCGATTTCTATATTGTCCCTTGTTATGATGGCATCGACGTAGTGAGTACCGTCCGCAAGAGGCATATATACGAGCTGACTGCCGACATCGCCCATCGGATTGCCCTCGTAGACGAGCTTGCTTACGGTAAGGTCGCTCGAAACGGTCAGGTCTTCCGGCGTCTGCACCACGTGGAAGTCGCCGTCGAGGACTCCCGAAACACGCGGCATATACGGCAGAACGGAGAATACTTTCTCAAGCTCGAAGCGGTGCATGGACAGCGTTATGTTTTGCAATGCGGTCATGTCGCTGTCGTCTGTGTAGATGTAAGCACCCGCACCGTCGTCTGAGTGCAGTCTCATGTTTGCCGAGACACGGTGGTCTTTACCCATGAAAATATAGTTGCTGTCGTTTACATGGAACTCTTTGTAACCGATAATGTTCGTTGCCGATGCAAGATTTATGTACACACCACGCTCTGCAACATTAGCAAGAAGTCCGACATCGAGGCCGGTTTTATTGTTTGCATCGACAATCTTAGCGTTTGTGCGCAATCCCTTTTCGTGCAAATAGCCATTCAGCAGCCCCTTAAAAGGATATGCGTTGTTGCGGTTATTGAGTATGCGTACATCATAGTTCAGGCGGCTTGTGTCTGATTCGAGAGCCAGATAAACCGAATCGAGAGTAACGCTGTCTTTTAACAGGGACATCGATGAAATGTAACCCTTGCCGTTCAGCCCGATGGAAGGGGATGACGTAAATTCGAGATTTGCTCCGTTGAATGTATATCCGTAGTGTTTTAGCAGAGTTGTTAGCAAATTGTTGTCTCCGCTGAGTAGTGCGATGTGGGCGTCCGGAAGCTGTTTCCGCAACTCACTCAGCACTAAATGCTTGTTGTCAAGCTGCTTCCCGATGTTCTTGGATAGGGCTTGGATTTGCCTGCCCATCTTCTCATAGCCGTCTTTTGCATTGAAATCGAGGTAGAAATCGCCACTGTTAATCTTCGCGTATGTCGTGTCGCGGCGCGTAAGAATATCGAGTGCCATATCGTGTGCCTCGTATTTGCGCTTGTTGTCGTCCAAAGTTACGTCGCCGATAAGGCCCCGCACGGCGTAGGAACTTCGTAAATCAGACTTGATATCAACATCTGCACATACGGATAAAGCCAAAGGGGTATCGAAAGCTCCAAGCTGATAGAGGTCGGCGCGGTCTATTCTTCCGTTGAAGTTGGCAGCAAGCACGCCTCGCTGCATTGTGCCGTGAATGTCAAAGTCTCCGTCAGCGAGTGGAATCACATCGTTCTTTCCACGCAACTCACGTACGGAAAGCTCGCCAATATGCCCGTTTACATAATGATAATTGCTAAGGTTGGATTTTATATGCAGGTCGGCATCTGTGGAAACAAGATATTTTTTGTCTACAATACCGAGTGTTTTGAGGTCGGCATTGGTTACGTTTCCTTTGAAAGTAACGTCTATATTATTGCGTTTGAACGTTCCTCCAACAGTAAAATGGCCTCCGAACATATTACTCCGGCTATCCACTTTCGCATAAATCTTACCGTTCCGCAGGTTTACATTACTGCGTATGCCGCCAAGTTGGTAGCGGTCGTACTTGAAATCGCGAATGTCGGCGGTGAGAGTGAGGCCGGTTTGTGGCGAAAGGAAGTCGGTTCCTTTGCCGTGTATGGCTATTTCGCCGGTGAAAGGCGACAGTCCCATATTTGGCAGGAAGTGCTGTAAAGGCAGTCGTGAGGCCTTCGCCTTGACGTCATAGGCCATTGTCTTAGTGTCGATTGTGCCGATGAGACGCAGCGTTCCGCCACCTTCATCCGCATTAAGGTTTGCCGTGTATGCCGAACGGTTGGCTTTTATCCTTCCGTCAATGTCTATTCCTTGAGGCAAACGGATGGTCTTACGCACATCATCGGGCAGCATTGCCGTTACAAATGCCAAGTTTCCGGTATGCCCTTTCAGCTTCACGTCCATACGCATACGCTCCATGTCGGTTGGATTGGCCATCCAGCCGTTTGCAAAGAGGCGTAATGAGGTCGGGATATTAAGATTAAGATTCTTGAACGTGATGTATTTGAGGTTGCCTTCGGCTTTCCCCTTTATTTCAATCGGATAACGGGGAAAGTTCTTTGCCAAAGAAGTCGGTAAGCCAGGGGCAAATTTTGTTATGTCTTGGAAGCCTATCGCACCGTCAATCTGAGCATATAGATTACCTGGATTGCTGTCGCTAAAGGCGTTCATATCCATACGGAAGTCTGCCGATAGTGTCGTATATGGAGTTTTTAAGGTAATGTCTGGCAGGGAAATTCGTTTGGAATCCATTGCGAAATGCCCTTTGAAACTGTCGATTTGAAGCCCGCTCTTCTCTTTACATTGCATAGCACGCACATACATATTAATATTTGGGGAGTCAAAAACAAAGGAATCAACTCCGAGAAATATGTCCGTCATGGCTATATGGCTCGCATCGAAGCCTTTGGAATGGGCCACATAGTTCATGTCGTAGTTCAGTTCTCCACCGTGCCAGTCAAGAGTTCCTATTTTATATATGCCGTCTTTCAGTCCGAGGTAGGCTGATTTCGCCACGGCCTTGTCCATATTGGTGTGTATCGACATCGTGTCGCCGGGCAAATGTAGAGTGAAATCGGTAGCGGAGAAGTCTATTTTATCGATGCTTATCTTCCAGTCTGCCTTGCTTTCGGTAGTGTCCGGCGGTACGGTGTCGCTCAGCGCAATGTCTATTTGAGCCTGTTCAATCTTCGCCGTGTTCACTCTTACGCTCTCTTTGCTTATGTCTATGCCGTGACTTTGCAGATAAAGTCGCCCTAAACGGCCTTTTATGCGTGCCGAAGGAATGAAGTTTGTCGTGTTAACCTTTGTGTCTGTAAATTCGAGAGCGTCTATTTCTACTTTGCTTTTCAGCAGAGGCATGGCCTGTATGTCTACAATCAGTTTGCGGACGTCGGCAACTGTGTCTTTCACTTGTGGCAAAGAGTCATTAGGCTGTATCATCTTGAAGCCCTCAATCTTCAAGTCGAGAGGGAAGGCGAGGTGTACGTTGTCGACCGAGATGTCCATTCCCGTCTTGTCAGAGGCGTATGATGCCACTTGCTTGACGGCCCAATTCTGTACGGGTGGTATATAAAGAAGAATTGCCAACAGCAGAAAAAGTACTATCGGCGTTAGTAATAAGATGGCAAACCGGTTTATTATTTTTCTTCTCATAGCCCGTCTGTTATGGCCTTCCATAGATTATCATTGGGGAGGGGCGCGATTACGGAAATTTCCTGTTTGGAAACCGGATGGACAAACTCCACTTTCCGTGCTAAGAGCGATATGCTTCCGTCCGGATTTGAGCGGCGCGCACCGTATTTCAAGTCTCCTTTTATCGGACAACCGATGTTTGCCAGTTGGCATCTTATCTGATGATGCCTGCCTGTTTTAAGGTTGACCTCAACTAAGGTGTATCTGTCCGACGTGCCGATAATGCGGTAATCCAGCACCGCTTTTTTCGCTCCGTTGCCTTCGGAGTGTCGTACATAACTCTTGTTTTGCTTCTCGTTGCGCACCAGCCAGTCGGTCAGGGTGTCCTCATCTTTTGGCGGACGGTTCTGTACGATGGCCCAATAAGTTTTGTGTACATCGCCGGAACGAAACATTTCGTTTAGTCTGCCAAGAGCTTTGGATGTTTTTGCAAAGACAACCACGCCCGAAACGGGACGGTCGAGGCGATGCACCACACCGAGAAACACATTTCCCGGTTTGCAATGAAGCTCCTTAATGTATTTCTTAACCGTTTCCGACAGAGGCACATCGCCAGTCTTATCTCCCTGAACAATCTCTCCGCTCTGCTTGGAAACGATAATTATATGATTGTCTTCGTAAAGTGGAATCATGATAAAAAACAAAAAAGTGAAGTATAAAAGCCGCGGTCAGACGATGTCTTCAGTGGTCTTTTATGCTTCACTTGTATTATTTCGGATATTACATATTCATACCGCCATCAACCTGAATCACCTGTCCGCTGATATAGCTTGACATATCTGAAGCCAAGAATGTAGCGACATTGGCGATATCCTCTACGTTACCGCCACGGCGGAGAGGTATCTTGTTGATCCATTCCTTGCGGATGTCGTCCGGCAGAGCCTGAGTCATTGCTGTGTCGATGAAGCCCGGAGCTATTGCGTTGGCACGGATACCCTTCGGTCCCATCTCCTGTCCGATACTCTTTGCGAGAGCGATGAGTCCTGCTTTTGAAGCTGCGTAGTTTGCCTGACCTGCATTACCGTGAACACCGACAACAGATGCCATATTGATGATAGAACCGCCGCGCTGGCGCATCATTACCGGAACGCAAGCGTGGATGAAGTTGAATGCTGACTTCAAGTTGACTGCGATGACAGCGTCCCACTGTGCCTCGGTCATACGGAGCATAAGTCCGTCCTTCGTGATACCAGCGTTGTTAACGAGGATATCAACAGAGCCAAACTCTTCCTTCACCTGTTTTACAACCTCTTCTGTCTGTGCAAAGTCGGCAGCGTTGCTTGCATAACCCTTTGCCTTTACGCCTTTAGCCATGATTTCGCTCTCAGTAGCCTTGCCGTTCTCATCGATAACAAGGTCTGTGAATGCGATGTTTGCCCCTTCTTCTGCAAATTTCAGTGCGATAGCTTTACCGATACCGCGTGCTGCACCTGTAATCAGTGCAGTCTTACCTGTAAGTAATCCCATTTTCTTTGTATGTTTTTTATATTACTATTTCTTATTCTTCGTCAAATGCGAATATCTTATACATAACGCATTTTTCACCTATTTATTATATATAATGTATTCTCTTATTTCATTCCACCCTTGCCCAAAGCTCCGTAAACGACTTTCGCAACCAGCGGACGCGAAGATTCCTCGGTGAGTCCGTGGCCGAGTCGCCCGTAAATAAACGGCACTTCAAGTCCCTTGATACAATAGTGAGTGATGTCTGCTACAAGGTCCACGTCTTCAATATCAAACTCTCCCTCGGCTTTTCCTTCGGTATAGACCTTGCGGAACAGTTCCAACTCATCCTCGTCGAAGTTCTTGCGCGTCTTCTCCACCATCCAAATGTTGCGGAAGAACTCCGCTCTCAGGTTGCCGTTACGCATCACGGTCTCCTTAATCATGCTCAGGTGGGTATATATAAGTTCGATAATCTTGTCTTGCGGGCTGATGTTTTTGGCCGCCACCTCGTCCAACTTGTCGGATAAACGTTCCAATTCTGACTCGATAACAGCGTAATATACATCTTCCTTACTTTTAAAATATGTGTATAAAGTACGTCTGCCTCTTCCTGATGCAACAGCGATATCGTTCATTGTAGTATTGGCGATGCCTTTTTTTGCAAATAGCAATCTGGCAACGTCAACGAGATTTTGTCTTGTTTTTGATATTGACATATTCTTAATTCCCTCGCATTTATGTATTGCACATTAGAAGTATTATGTGCAAAAGTATAGTTTTTCTTCTATATATACAAATATTTTAATACAAATTACACATTAAATCCGTTTCCGTATGTCTTTATTTATAGTTTCTTATGGGATGGATCCGGCAGATATATATGGGCATAGTACTTGGGTGATTTGGGTGTAGTACTCGAGTATTTTGGGTGTGGTACTCGAGTATTTTGGGTGTAGTACTCGAGTATTTTGGGCCTGATTACTTGAGTATTTCGGGCTTGGTACTCGAGTATTTCGGGCTTAGTACTGCACTGTTTAGTCCGTTTAAGACTCGTATTATGGCCTTAATTAAAAGAGAAAATAAAAATAATGGCATTATTATTTGGTGGTTTCGCGGAAAAGTAGTACCTTTGCACACGCAAATCCGATAAGGGTTAGATTGATATCGCGGAGTGGAGCAGTTGGTAGCTCGCCAGGCTCATAACCTGGAGGTCGCACGTTCGAGTCCTGCCTCCGCAACAAAGCAAAGCCGTAAGTTCCTGTTTTATCAGTGCTTACGGTTTTACACTTTGAAAGGAGTCGGACATATAAGTAAAACATTTGCGCTTGCTGGAAACGACAAACGTAAAAAAAATGTTTTCTGAAAAAAATTAAAAAAAGTGAATTAATCTATTTTAAGCCGCCAAAAAGACATGACGGCAAAAGTTCCTACATTGATTTTGTTATAAGAGACCCGGCCACAGGCAAGCTTAAGAGGAAAAAGTATATGCTTGATAAATACAAGGCAGGGGAGGAGCGTGATTTCATGGCAATGCAGATAATTGCCAACATATATACTCAGGTCATGCATGGGTGGAATCCGTGGGTAGACTTCCCCTCTGTCCGTGGTGAGGTGAAGTTCCGCGATGTTCTTGTCAGGTATCGCGCTTATATAAATAAAATAACACAGAAGAAGGTCTTGACGGAGAAGACACGGTATGATTATCTTTCAAGACTTAAGATTCTTGAGGAGTTTCTTGAAGATTGTGGTTCTCGTGATATGAAAGTCTATCAGTTCAATCTGACCTGTATGACAGACTTTCTTGACTATATCCTTCTCGAACGAGACGCATCTCCGAAAACACGAAACAACTATCGTACGTGGTTGTCCGCTTTTTGCACTTGGCTTGTCAGTAAGCAATATATCCAGCAGAACTACGCACATGACATACCTGTCCTTCCGGAGAGGGTGAAGTATAGGGAAGCATTGTCGGAGTTCGCTCTAAAGAGGCTGTCTTCGTATTTGGAGCTTCACGATAAGCGGTTCCTGCTTGCCTGCATGATGGAGTATTACACTTTCATCAGGCCGACTGAGCTTGTCAACATTCGCATTAGAGACATCTCTATTGAGAGGCAGACGGTCTTTGTTTCAGCCTTGATAAGTAAAAACAGGAAGGATGGCATGGTCGCGCTGAACGATAGGGTTCTTAAGCTCATGATAGAGCTTGGTGTCTTCAATCATCCGGGAGGAGACTTCCTTTTTGGCAAGGAACTTGTCCCTTCCCCGGTCAAGGCTGAGAGCCGTATCTTCCGGGACCGGTTCAATAAGTTGCGTGTCGTTCTCAGCTTTCCGGACAGTTACCAGTTCTACAGCCTGAAGGATTCCGGCATCAGAGACTTGGCTAATGCTCAGGGCATAGTCGTAGCGAAAGACCAGGCCCGGCATTCTGATATATCAGTAACCAACAAATACCTTGTTGGCAGGGATAAGCCGGTCAACGAGGCGACGAAGCATTTTAAGGGAAACTTATAGAATTTCATAGAAATAGCCGGTCTTCTCTTTTTCGATGCCGTCTTTTGTTACATTCATCTCAACCTTTTCACAGACGAATCTCTTGTTCCTGAATACATATATTTTTGAAGGGTCAGGAATTTCGTCTGTGTAAAATTTTATGGTTATTTGGTTGTGCTTCTCTATTCCGCGGATTTCAATATCTTCCGACATCCTGTATATATGCGTAAGAGAAAGCGAGGCGTATTTCGTGTCTGACACGAAAGCCTTGCCTTCCCGATAATCCGTGTGAGTTATCGGCCATCGCATTACCGGGTCTTCTTCCGGAAGATAGTCTTTATAGTAAACTATGCTGTCCTTCTTATCGTTATGTCCTTCGTTGTAATATTGAGGATATGTGTTGATAACGTAATGGCTTTGAAAAAACACCGGCATCTTTTCTTCCGGGTCTTCCTCGTCTGTTGTTTCCTCTTCGGTAACGCCTCCGCTTTCCAGTGCGTCCTCTACCGAATAATAGTAGTCATCCTCCTCCTCGTCATACGTCATGTCTTCGAGGGCAACCTCTTTGTCATTTTGTATTGAAGGAATAAAAACATTCAGATATCTCATTCCGTCATAGTGCAGTACTCCTTTTGGGAAATCATCATCATTAGCTGCATATTTCTGTCTTTTGTAAAATGCTGCCGGTATAATGTTTAGTTTTACAGACTCGTCCGATTCATAGTCTCTCATAACAGGATTGAAGTAACCACATTGCAGTAGATGGTTCATTGCATGGCTGAAGTGGTCATTCTCATTCTCCATATATGCACCTGATGATTCCTTTGTCCATATATACCAGTCATTCTCTCCTACATGGAATAATGTCGTTCTTCGTTGTCTTTCAGACATAAATCCCGTCTTTGCCACTAATTCCAATAGATCAGCACAGTACATTCTTGAAAATTTCATTAATACTTCTTGGGGAAAGAAATCTGTAAATTGTCTGTTAATGGAATCGTCCATTGAATATTCTACATTGGAGGTCAGGTAGTTTTTCAGACCGTCCTCGTCATATTCACACGTGAACTCCTCGCTATGATCATAAGTCACGATACCGTTGTTAGCAATCTCGTTCCTCTGAATGATAGATATAGTCTTGTCAGTCTCGTTGAACATTATAGATACGTTGAGCAGCTTGCGTATCTCCTCGAGCAACATATATACAGTCCAATGTGGCAGAGCATCCTTTATTCTCACAGTGTTCCTGGCGTTAGCTATATACAGCCTGTTCCACGGCTCTTTATCGATTTCGCTCCAGGTGATAGTATACCCCTCGGATTCCATCACTTTTCTAAACACATATAGAAGATTAGGCTGCACGGCTATATGATACATCTCTACCCAGGCCCTTTGCCACGGTTCTAATTCTATCCCGTTGAGCTTCGGGCGCGGTTTGAGGGTTGATGTGTTTTCGGGGAAATATGCTATGACATTAGCCGTCCTATCGTTAGTCTCATCGTTTATAGGATTGAAGGCTGCCACTCCGGGCTGGCCGACCATATAAGCATTGTCGTATGATATATATAACACTTTCGGTACTTCGTGCATGACGAAATTGTCAACTTTGAGTTGGGTATACAGATCCCAGTCGAGTCCCATTGTAATTTCTACATCATCATAGTCAATATCATCTATATAATGTTTCTCGAAGCGCGAATTATACTTAATCCTGCTTTTTCCTCCGATTACCTGTAATTTTAGAGTTTTGTCCGTTATGGATGTAACAGTTCCTTTTCCGGACATGATAATCCTATTGTCTACAAATATCTTGCAATCCTCAAATGTTGCTACGCCTTTGCGGACATCAAGCCTGTCGATATTGCCGAATACCAGTTTATTGCCAAGTATGGCAAGAGGGAACTGTATATCATAAGTATAGCTTCCCGAGTCCTTGACGTATTGGTTCTCGAAAGTTACCTTTATTTTCTGCGAGGTGTCCGGATAGACTACCTTGCCATTTATAGTCATTTCTATCATTTGTTATTCTGTAATCTGTTATACTGTTTTATTCTATGCATCAGACCATCGTTGCCGTCGAGGTGTACGTGTGCCGGGATGCCGTTTTCGATAGTTCTGTTAAGCCGCTCTACAGAATCCGTGACCCTATTCATCGTGTCGCTCATGGCCGCGCTGTCGTTCTGTACGTTCAACACCGGAGCAACGACTGCGGCGTTACCTTGTCCGAGCTGTCTGCTCACGTCTGTAGCTGTCAGCCGGCCGATGGTGTTGTTCTTTTGTGCCTGGTCGAATAGCCGCAGAACAGGCATGAGGTTCTGGTTGTTCACTCCGTCATGGTTTACGACAAACTCTCCCTCATGCACAATGCCGGCTTTCTTCCGGTAGCTGCTGCCACCGGTGAAACCTCCTTCATAGTAGCCGGCTTCTTCGGCTGCGTGTTGCTTTTTAATGGTGGCAATCTGCATCATTCCGGCTGCTGTGGCCATAGCCGCAGCTATCGCGCCAAGCCACCAATGCTCCTTAGACGCTGACGCGTATGAGTTGATGGCTGCCATTGCGGTAGAAGCTACTGCCTGCGCCATCTCTATTTTCATCTGTTTCTTGTTGTACTTGCTCTTAATCTTCGCAAGTTCTTTCTGCTTTTTCTCTTCAAGTTTCTTACCTTTGGCCGTATTGCTTCCGGCTTTCTCAATCATGGCATCGTACTTCTTTGTGGTGACGGCCTGCTCGTATTGGGATTGTGCAGCGTAGAAAGAAGATGCGGCAGACATAACATTGTTTACAGAGTCGTAAGCTGCCTGTACATTGGATACCATTTTTGTGAGGAATTCAGATGTAACTTGGGATTTCGCCTGCTCGTATTCCGCATGGCTAATCTTGTCCTGCTCCCTCATCGTCTTGAGTTGTTCCATTACGCTCTTATATTGGTTTACTTGACCGATGAGTGGATTGTTCGACATGGACAAGGCTTGTGTCTTGTCATATCCTCCTGTCGCGTTTGCTTTAGCATTGGCAATGGCATCATTGACGTTCTGGTCGAAGTTCTCATTTTTCTGCTCAACAGGATTCTTGGCGTACTGCGCCTGAATGGCCATCTTCATTTTCTGATATTCCTCCTCACCGAGCAGCTCATTCTTATGCAGCATATCAAGTCCTTGCATTGCTATAGCCATCTGCTTATCGTTACTCAACTGTCCCCATTGCTCCCGGTATTCGTCGAGCTTTTGAAGAAGGAATAGTTCAGAGTCCATAGCTGCTTGAGCTTTTTTCTCTTCGTAGTCATTTTGCAGACTGAGATATTCAGCCGTACCCTCCATGTTCTTCTCCTTCATCATTGCTATGCGTTCCTCAAGAGAGGTGAGCTCAATTTGGCTAAGACGCTGTTGTAATGCGGATTCGTCGTTGAATATGTCCGATCCCATTGTGTGGAAGTCGCGTTGCGCCTGCATCTTCGCCATTGTCTCGCTGTGTTTGATGTCCTCTTCTCTGAGTTTATAGCTCATTTCGTTGTAGTCCTTCTGAAGCTCTTCCTTCTGTTTCAAGAGCGTAGCCGTCTCGTTGGCATCTTCTCCGTGATATTTCTTGGCAATGGCTATCTGAGCGTCAATAGATGATTGTCTTATCTCCAGTTCTTTTTGCCTGAACTCTTCAAGGTTGTGGCTCTCCTGGGCGAAGTGAAGGTAGTTTTGCAGAAGCAATGCGTCTTGATGTGCTTTCTCCGCTTTCATCTCTTCCTGATAATCTTTTTTCTTCTGAGCTTCGGCTTTCCTGCGCTCGGCCTCTGCTGCTCTTTCGGCTGCGGCTCTCTTGCGCTCGGCTGCCTTTCTTGCACGTTCGGCCGCTTTTTGTTCTGCTTCTGTTTGGTAGTTCGTTACACCTCCGCCAGTACCTGTTCCTTCTCCATTTGAATTATCGTTTCGTGCAGCCTCTTCTTGAAGTTCGGTTCCGTATGAGTCATTTACGGCATCTATTTGTTTCTGTACACTATCAAGTTTCATTTTCGCAGCATTAAGTTTTTGTTTTGCTTTGCCTAAAATGTCTTGTGTCGTATTACCTACCATGCCGAATGAAGTGGTGTAGGTAACACCGCTTCCTGCTTTCTTAGCATCATCAACTGCTTTTTCTGCCTTGTCTAACGCAATTTTTGCTTCTGCTTTTTGCTTGCCTAACAGACGAAGCATATCTTTTGCTCCTTCAAGCTCGTATTTCTTTTGAAGCTGCTTATTATAGTCTTTTAGTGCTTGCTCGTTTGCTCTATATTTTCCTGTCTCTTGGTCGAGCTTTGCGTTGTATTCCGGAATAATCTTATTCAACTCTGTAATGGCTTTTTGTCTGTCATCCATAGAGAGCTTATCGTTTTTTGCAGCTTTTACGAGTGTGTCGATTTTGTTTTTCTCTTCTTCCATTTTTACTTTTGCATCCTCACGTATCTTTGTCAGGTTTTTTTCTGCCAATGTGAGTGCGTCGGTCTTTCTCGTGAGGTCTATTATTATTCCTACGATTGCCGTGGCAGCTATAGCTAAAGCAGCATAAGGGTTTGCCCTGACAACTGCCCATAGCTTTTTCATTCCCACTACGAGTTTATCATTCCACAATACCTGTAGTTTCGTGATGGCAACATCCGCATATTTTGCTATTGTCATCTGGGTTATTATGAGAGTAAGCAATCCTATGGTCGCTTTGGATTTGTAGAGTAATTCCATTAGTGTTGCCAACAATTTTACCGTCATGCTGCCTGCGTTTATTGTCAGTATGGCAGCCGGCTGTAGCTTTTCTCCAAGTTCTACGGCAATCTCGTGAAAACTTTTCTTTGCTTTATCCAGTTTAGCCTGGACAGTTGTATTCATGGTGTCGTACTCCTCAATAACAGACCTCTGTTCTGCATACGCTTCAGTAGCGAGCTTCTGGTGCTTACGTACATCATCTATCTTGTCTGCGAGGGTAGAGATTACGGCTACGGCACGGCTACCGTCGAGCCCCATACCATCAAGCATCTTCATCATGATTGACGGATCCTGCTTCTTAAGGCTGTCTGCCAATGCAAGCACGGCACCGTTTGCATCGTTCTTTATGAGATCTGAGAACTTCTTCACGTCCATTCCGGCAATCTTGGCGAACGTAGCCGTGTCGGTCTGCATCTTCGTAAGCATATTCCCAAAGGCTGTAGCTGCCATCTCGTCCTGTAGAAGATTCTCATCCATTACGGCTCCGAACCCCATAATCTGTGCCTGTGTCAGTCCTAAAGCCTTACCAAAGGATCCAACTCGTGCTGTGAAGTCAACCAGATATCCTGCATTAGCCGATGAGTTCTGCGCCAGCTCGTTTATGGCTGAGCCTGTTGCGAGCATCGCACCACGCAAACCGAGGCGGTCATCCTCTCCGAAAGCCATTGCGAGCTTACCCACCTGATCGATAGCACCCTCGCCGAGGTCATCGCCCAAGGCCACGTTAATCTTGTCGGCTGCGTCGACGAATTCAAGTATCTGGTCCTTGGAGGTGATACCGAGACGGCCGGCAGCTCCTGCCAGTTCATTAAGCTCCTCCCTTGATGTGCGTGTGTCCATCTCTTTAATGCTCTCGTTAAGCTCACGCACCCCCTCGTCGGTCAGTCCGGTGTATTTTCTTGTGTTTGCCATAGCTTCTTCCATCTCGGCGAAGCTCGATATACATCTTCTTATGGTGAAAGACAATCCGGAGACAAGAGCAATTCCCTGTGTGAACACTCCCCAGTTCCTGTTGAAGAAGTTCACAGTTCTTGACCACCGGCTTTCCGTAACTTCCGACTCCTGATTTATTGCCGCCAGTTGTCCTTTCAACTGTTTCAGTTGGTTGGTCATCCTTTTGAAATCTTCCGTTCCTTTTTCAGTCCCTTTCAGGTTTTCGTTAAGGATTTTAATAGAATACTCAATATCCCGAACCTTTGACTTGTCGAGGTTTTTAAGAGTCCTGTCAATAAGTTCAGTCTCCCGCCTTGTTGTCGTCATGTCTTTATGAGCCTGTTTTATCTCCTCGTCATATTTGTCAATGGTACGAACAATCTCCTTTTGTTCGGCATTGATTTGCCTGATGCGCGTCTGCACCTGTTGAAGGTTTGCAGCAGCACTATTATAACCTGATGAATTAGGAACAGCCTCTTGCATCTGCCTTTTTAGCGTTGCCTCTGCCATTGCCAGCTCTTTAATAGAGGAGGTGTTGATGTTGGCCAGGACATTGTTCATGTTCTGTATCTCCAGATTAAGCTGCTGCTGTTCTGTGAATGTCGATTTCGTCTCGTTGCGCACGGCAGCTATCTGGGTCTTCACCTGCTGCAACTTCTCTGTGAGTTCATGGAAGTACTGCGTGTTCTGCGGAGTCTTGCGCATCTCTGCATTCAGAGCTTTCTCCGTTTGTGTCAGTTGTGCAAGTGTGGCTCCGTCCAGATTGTTTATCGTGTCGATGACATTATGCGTCTGCTTCTCCAGTTGCGCCATAGCCCGCTCGTTCTTGCTGATGAGCTTGGTAAGGTCGTTAACATCCTTCTTGCTGCCCCCACCACTGATAAGGGAATCACGTTTCTTTACCCATGTCTCCGTCTCTTTGCGCAGTTTTTCAAGATTGTTCTGTGCTTCCTCGGTGTTGAGTTTTACCTTGGTTACAAATTCCTGATAATTTGATGCCATAATATAAAATGTTTATGGCACAAAGATAATTTTAGCATGAAGATAGTAAAACTACAAAAAACGCACAACGATGTGTGCGGCTCGTACATCTATCTCCAAACGTCTTGCTTTGGAGTGCTTGGTTTTATTTCCTTCTTTATTCTTGCTGTATCAATGTCAGCTTTTCTTTTCAACTCTTCCCATTCTTCAACATTGCGTTTTGTCTCTTCAACTCTTCTCTTACAATATTCTTCGATTTCTTCATCTGTCATTCCCTTATATTTATAGTGGGAGCTACCGCCACCGCTAAACAAATTCTTCAACAGTACGATGAAGAAAAATATCATAGAATATATGCAGAAAAGAGTGATAAAGCTCATAATCAATTGTTTTAAGGTTTATATCGCAAATATAGTGATTTTCTTTGAATTATGCAATTTTTACTTGATTTTTGGTGATGTTTCCTCACGTATTCCGCATCGTGAATGGCAGAAAGGAAAGCGGAGCTGCCGCCGTCACGGCGCTATGCTCCGCACTATGTAAAAAAAATGTTTCTAAAAACTATTTCATTTTCCACATCTGCCAAATAGGG
>ERZ1027188.90-NODE-90-length-39399-cov-23.789828_pt1 | contig 39399 bp, 36 predicted proteins | sample MGYA00519273_ERZ1027188 | MGnify/ENA primary metagenome ERZ1027188 (study PRJEB26926, sample SAMN06164623) | human gut metagenome | biome: ENVO:00009003; feature: ENVO:2100002; material: ENVO:00002003 | host: Homo sapiens | place: USA | collected 2012 ... | reverse complement strand
CGGGGTGTAGCGCAGCCCGGTAGCGCTCCTGTTTTGGGAACAGGTGGTCGCAGGTTCGAATCCTGTCGCCCCGACTTCGAGAAAGCTAAGAAGAGTCAAATCTTCTTAGCTTTCTTGGCATATATAGGTTTTGATTTAATAGTTTTAGAGTTATGATTATTACGATTGCGCGCCAATGTGGATGTGGCGCTGTTCATGTGGGCAAGTTGCTGGCTGAACATTATGGCATCCCTTTCTATACCCGTAAGACTTTGATGGATATGGCACGGGAGCATGGGGTGCTTGATGAGATGGAGTCGTTCTTTGATGAGCGTCCGGTAGACGAGCTGCTCTTTGCCATGTCTTCCCTGGGTGAGCCTCAGAAGGCGCTCACCGAAAAGCCGATTCAGGTATTGACGGATATGATTGGGCAGGAGAACTGCATCATCATCGGCCGTTGCGGCAATTATATCTTCCGCGACCGCAAGGATCTCGTTTCGGTGTTCCTGAAGGGCAATCTTGAGAAGCGCATTGCGAATATCCGCCATGAGGAAGGTCTGGGAAGACTGGAGGCTGAGGAGTTCGTGGAGCATGCGGATGACTGCCGCATCGCCTATCATAAGTATTATACCGGGCTTACCTGGGGCAATGCCGATGACTATGACATCTGCCTCGATACCGTGCGCCTGGGGGCAGAAAAGACTGCCAGCATCATTGAACAGTATATAGGGTTGTTGTAAAAGAGAGGTTTGCTTTTGGGCTTCCTGCTGGCCTTTCCTGGGGAGGGAATCCGATGGAATCGGATTCAACGGTGGCTCAGGGGGGCATGGGTAATCATAAAGCTCAAAGCTCAAAGCTCAAAGCTCAAAGTTCAAGGTTCAAAGCTCAAAGTTCAAGGTTCAAAGTAAAAAGTAATTCAGGATGAAGTTTTTAATTCAATTTTTGATAATCATAGCGTTCTCTTTTGCGGGAGAACTGCTCCATTTCCTGCTGCCGTTGCCGATTCCTGCCAGTATCTATGGCATTATCTTGCTTTTCGGGGCACTGGAGTTGAAATGGATTAAGGTGAAGGATATTCGTGAGACGAGCAGCTTTCTGATTGCCGTCATGCCGGTGATGTTTATCCCTGCTGCCGTGGGGCTCATCGATTCCTGGCAGGCGATAGGCAATTCGTGGCTGCAGTATATCATTGTGACGGTGGTGAGCACCTTCATCGTGATGGGTGTTTCGGGATGGATTACCCAGATGGTAATCCGCAAGAACCGGATGAAGGCGCAGCAGGAGAAGACTGCTGAAAGCCTTGCAAGTGTAGAAGTTTCAGAAAACAAGACAGAAAAGGAGGCAAAGAAATGATGATGAGTTCTATTTCGCTTTTCCAGGATTCCGTGTTCTTCGGAGTTCTGATTAGTCTGGCATCATACGGTATCGGTATGCTGCTGAAGATGAAGACGGGGTGGTCGCTGATGAATCCCCTTCTCATTGCTATCGTATTGGTAATCTGCGTGTTGCTCCTTACGGGTGTAGACTACAAGACCTATTCTGCCGGTGCCAATATGATCAGCTATCTGCTTACCCCAGCCACCATCTGTCTGGCTGTTCCTCTGTATCAGCAGGTAGAATTGCTCAAGAAGAACTATCGGGCTGTGGTGGCAGGCATCGTGTCGGGTGTCCTTGCCAGTTTGTGCTCCGTATTGCTGCTTGCCCTGCTTTTCCATTTCGACCATGCCTCTTACGTCACCTTCCTGCCTAAGAGCATCACTACGGCGATAGGTATCGGCGTGTCTGAGGAGTTGGGCGGCCATGTGGCTGTGTCAGTGGTAGTTATCATCGTTACGGGTGTGCTGGGCAATATCTTTGCCGAGAAGTTCCTGAAGCTGTTGCGCATCCAGGAACCGATAGCCAAGGGTATCGCCATCGGCTGTTCTGCCCATGCCCTGGGTACTGCCAAGGCGATGGAGATGGGTACCATCGAGGGTGCCATGAGCAGTCTGAGCATCGTGGTCTGCGGTGTGATGACGGTTGTGGGTGCCTCTATCTTTGCCCTGTTCATGTAGAATCAGATACAATAATATTTCCCTTTTTCCGTTTTTATAGATATGAAACGGAAAAAGGGATTTTTGTATATAATGGGTGTGGGGATGGCGATGAGCGCCCTGCTTGCCAGTTGTGCCGACGATGAGAGTTTCTCAACGTCGAGGGGAGATGTGCTGTCGTTTTCGGTAGATACGCTGAAGATGGACACCACCTTCTCGAATGTGCCTACTCCTACCCGAAGCTTCTGGGTTTACAACCGTACGGGCAAGGGGCTGCGCTGCCAGTCGGTGCGTCTGGAAAATGGTAACCAGAAGGGCTACCGGGTGAATGTTGACGGATCTTATCTGGGCAGCGAAGCGGGATTCCAGACGCAGAATGTGGAGATCAGGAAGGGTGACAGCATACGCGTGTTTGTAGAGCTGACTTCGGCGATGCAGAACAGCGAAAAGCCGCAGCTGGTGAGCGATAACCTGGTGTTTGCGCTGGAAAGCGGCGTGGAGCAGAAGGTGAATCTGAGGGCGTTTTCATGGGATGCGATGAAACTCAATTCGCTTGAGGTGAAGGAAGACAAGCTTCTGGAGAGCACGTTGCCGGTTGTGGTTTATGGCGGCATCAGGGTTGATTCGGCGGCTACGCTGACCATAGCTCCGGGCACCCAACTCTATTTCCACGAGAATGCGGGCTTGCAGGTGTTCGGTTCGCTGAAGATTGAGGGCGAGAAGGACAGGGAAGTGGTGATGCGGGGCGACCGACTGGACCACATGTTCGATTATCTGCCTTATGACCGCACGCCGGGACAATGGCAGGGCATCAGACTGATGTCTTCGGCTCATGACTGTAGGATTTCGTTTGCTGATATTCATAGTGCCTACAATGCCGTGATGATAGAACCGGGTGATGCTACGAAGCAGAAACTGCTCATCGAGAATGCTACGGTTCATAACAGTCAGGGCTACGGAGTGAGGGTTGATTCTGCCAAGGTGCAGATTTATAACTCGCAGATAACCAACTGCCTGAAACATCCGCTCTATGTAGAGGGTGGAGATGTTGAGGTAAACGGCTGCACCATTGCCCAGTTCTATCCGTTTGATGGTCGTCGCGAGTCGGCCATCGGTTTTGCCTCTCCGTTGCCTCGTTTCGAGGTGAGAAATTCGCTCGTAACGGGTTATCATGATGATGAGGTGGTTTGGGAGGCTCCGAAAGAGGAGGATGCCTTCAATTTCCTCTTTGACCATTGCGTGTTGCGCACGGAGAAGATGCAGGGGGACGACAGTCTGAAGTTTACCAATGTCATTTATGAGGATGTGAAGGATACCACGATGTATGGTGAGAAGCATTTCGTGCTGTTCGATACCGATAATCTGAAGTATGATTTCCGTCTCCGCAAGGAGTCGGCAGCGATAGGAAAGGCTGATGCAGCCACCTCATTGCCTGTAGACAGGAATGGATTGAGAAGAAAGGAGACGCCTGATGCCGGCTGCTATGAGTCGGAGTATGATGATGGGGAGGAGGAGTAGATGAAGTTTAGGATATTGGTTGGCAGTCTGCTTGTCTGGGGAAGTTTGCCGGGTTGGGCAGTGCCGGGTATTGGAGCTTTGGCCCTTTCTGGGGGTAGGAGCTTTTGTGCCTTCAGCCCGTCCTTGAACCGCTCGGAAACGGCAGCGGAAAGCGCTTCCTTTCAAGAGAAGAAGGGTGATAGAAAGGCGGATGCCGAGCAGTTGGCGAGGGCATTGGATTACTTCGCTTCCGAGAAGTTTCATGAGTGCCTGGTGTTGCTCCAGCCGCTCAACAGGCGTTACAAGTTGAATCCCCGCTACCGGGCTTATCTGGCGGTGTGCCTGTATTATGAGTGGGAGTATGCCGAAGCCATCCGGCTCTTTGATGAGGTGCTTCCGCAGTTGCAGGGTTTGGCTCCCCATGAGCTTTCGCTCTATTACTGGATGGATGCGGAGAGTTATTTTGCGCTCCAGCAATATGACCGTGCCTTGCCGCTCTACGGGAAGATGCTGCCTATTTGTTGGGATAATGAGAAGCCTGATGCCTATTATCGCCTGGGCTTCTGCCATCTCTTCGCAGCAGAAAGTCCGGGGGCTTCTTCTTCAGAAAAGGTTTCGGGTTCATCGGAAAGTTCGGGGGCTTCAGAAAAGGCTTCGGGTTCATCGGAAAGTTCGGGTTCTTCGGCAGAAGAAAGGAAGAAGGCGAAGGAATGTTTCGAGCTTTCCCTGGAAGGGTATTTGAAGTATAGGAACACTCCCAATGAAAAGGCAAGAATCGCCCAGATTCGCCACATGTTAGGAGGTTTGAAATAAGACAAATCGCCCCGATTCGCCACACGCCCTGAACCAACGGCCGGTGACCGTTGGTTCAGGGCGCATGGGGCAATAACCTTTATTCCTTCATGTTCGCATCCACGAAAGAGAAGGGGAGGAGGTCCTTGATGCTGTGGAAGCAGAAGATGCCATTCTCGCCATAGAGCAGGATGCGGACGGGCTGCTGATAGCGGTCCTCCATCTCCAATATCACCTGGCGACAGGCACCGCAGGGCGAAATAGGCGACTTGAGGAAACCGTTCTCATTGCGGGCAGCTATCGCCAGGGTGGTAATCGCCAGCTCAGGATAATAGCTCTGCGCACCAAAGATAGCACTGCGCTCGGCACATAGTCCCGATGGGAATGCCGCATTCTCCTGATTGGCACCTATCACCATCTTGCCGTCTGCAAGAAGACAGGCTGCACCTACGTAGAAATGACTGTAGTTGGCATAGGCATGATTCGTAGCGTCCATCGCCTTCTTCACCAACTCCTGCTCTGTTTCGCCCAACTCCGAGAGCTCAGCTATCTGGTATTGGATCTTTAATTCTTTCTCTTTCATAAGTTTCTCTTTTATAGGTTTTTATTCCGATTCTCTTTCTACAAAAAGCAGAATCTGCTCATCTGCTTCATGCAGAAATCGATGATCTGCTTCGTGCAGAATCCGCTCATCTGCTTCATGCAAAATCCGATGAACTGCAAAAAGCAGAAACTGCTCATCTGCTTCATGCAAAATCCGATAACTGCAAAAAGCAGAAACCGCTCATACTACTTCGTATAGAAATCGATGATCTGCTTCAATGCATCCTGGCAAACGGAGCAGAACTCTGGAGTCTCGTTGATGCGCATGCGGCAGTCCTGAACGCCACGGTATACGCCCTTAGGACTGTATCCGGCACCCTCGAAGACGCCCACCTTGGTCTTTGCCACCTTCTCGTTCTTTGACAATGGAGTAGGAACCTTGGTGCCCTTCTTGATCATGTTCTCCCATTTTCCGTGGAAGTCGGCAAGGGTGGTGATGTTCTTCTCCCATGGTTCCACATCGTGTGGATACATCGGAATCTGCTCTGACTCGTAGGCATACTCATCGGCAAGACCGGCAAATGAATGTCCGAACTCGTGTACCACTACCGGCTTGAACCACTGCTGGTGGCAGGTGGTGAGGTTGTAGGAGTTGAGGATGCCGCCGCCACCGTATTTGTCTGAATTCACGAGGACGATGATGTGCTCGTATGGTGTACCAGCCAGCCAGTTGTGCAGGTCCTTCAGATGCAGGGTGGTCAGGTATCGGTCGCTGTAGAAGGTGTCGAAATGGGAGCTGAGTGCCGTCTTGTGCCAGATGCCCTTGGATGGGATGCTAGGTCCGCTCTCCTGGGATGGCGACTTCACGGCAACGATGTTGAAGCGGTCTCTCATGCTCTTGAACGGCTCATGGGCGAAGATGGCCTCCGTAGCCTCCTTGGCATCCTTCAGGAAGACAGGCATTTCTGCCTCGGTATAGCCCTCAGCCACGTAGGCGATGTGGATACACTTGGTGGTATCGGCAGCCTGCTGCAGGGTTTCGTAAGGAGTAGGCTGGTTGCCCATCTGATGGATGAGGATGTCCGTCGGAGCCACCTGATGGGTGAGCGATGTCATCACCTCGCGTCGGTTGTTGCGCAGGTCTACGGTGATGTCTACCGTATCCTTTGGCATCGGCACGAGGAATACGTTTTCGAAGCTCTGGGTGTTCTTCTCTGATTCCGGGTAGGAGAGCCATTCCTGGAAGAGGGTAGAGAAGGAGTTGCGGTAGATGACCTTGCCCGTGCGATGGTCGCGGACGGTAATCTGTCCGTTGCCCTCTACAGGCAGTTCTGCCAGTCGCTGGTGCTTGCCATACCATCGTGGCATCACGTTCAGCTGGTCTACGGCAATCATCTGTGTCTTCTTGTTGCCGGCAAAGGTATAGTCTACTCGCAGCGTCTTGTCTACGAAATAATCGTCAAAGTTCTGCGCCTGTATTGTGCTGGGCGCCAGCAGCATCGCCATGGTGGCGAGGGATAATATCATTTTCTTCATTGTCTTTTCATTTGAAATTCACATTCACATTCACATTTCGTTCACATTTCCGGCAGGTGCCATGAAATCACCGAATCACCAAGTGACCGAATCACTAATCCCTATCTCACTCTCAGCCTGTCGCCTATTCTGAGCTTGTAGTCGGCAGGGAGATGGTTCTTCTTGTAGAGATACTTCATGCGCATGCCATACTTCTGCGAGATGGTGTACATGCTTTCTCCCGGCTGAACCACGTGAGGACGTCGCTTGTACTGCTTAGGCGCCTTCTTGCGCTTCTTCTTCAGATAGACGATGTCGCCCTTCTTCAGCACGTCGTGCTTGTCGCGCTCGTTGTATCTGGCCAGTTTTCTCCAGCTGATGCCCACTTCCTTGCTCAGTGCCTTGAAGGTATCTCCCTCGCGGGCATAGAGATAGTAGTTGTCGTTGAACAGGTGGATAGGGTGGAGCAGCCCCTGACCGTTGATAGGCTGGTCGGTGCCGCTGTGGCTTGCCATGAAGCGGTCGTAGCGCTTTGCCTTGTCGTAGTCGAAGAGCTTGTAGAGCTCGATAATCTGTATCAGCTTGTTGGCATACTGCGGATTGGTGGCATAGCCGCAGGCCTTCAGTCCTCTTGCCCAACCCTTGTAGTCGGTCAGCGAGAGCTGGAACAGGCGGGAATAGCGTGGCTGTCTTGCAAGAAACTTGCTATGGTCTTCATAGCTGTCTCTTGCGTCACGGTATACTCTGAAGCATTCGCCCCGGGCATCGTCGTCATGATACTGTGTAGGACCGGTCCAGTCGTGGCATTTGATGCCGAAGTGGTTGTTGCCCTGCCTCACGAGGTCGCTCCTTCCGGCAGCACTCTCAAAGAGTCCCTGTGCTAGGGTGATGCTGGCAGGTATGCGGTAACGTAGCATCTGTTCGATGGCCAGGTCCTTATACTGGTTGATGTATGTCTGGTAGGTCTGATTCCATTTCATCTGTGCTCCCGAAGAGAGTGCGCAGGTTGATAGCAAAAAGGCCAGAAAATATGTTTTTATTCGATTCATAGTGCAAAAATAATAAAAAAAGCAATAAAACCATCATTTATTTAAGTATTTTCACTATCTTTGCATAAGAATTATATTAATTGGCTGCCTTCGGCAATTCGGGGAACTGTTCTTTCGTAGCTCCCGGCAGCAAAAATGAAGAGAAAATGCTTAATTTCAAGAAGAAAATACTGATCATCTTTGCAGTGGGTTCCAACGAGAATCAGAAGAATCATGTGGCTATGGCCAAACGTCAGCTGGAGAATGCCTTTGAAGACATCAGGTTCAGCCCTGACATGTGGACCAAACCCATCGGCATGCCTCATTCCAAACCGTTTCTCAATACGGTTGGGGCGACGTATGTCCATGTGGTTGAGGACCGTGTGCTGCAGGCGTTCCGGGATGTGGAGCGGAGATGTGGGCGCACCGTTGCCCGCAGCAGGCGTGGGGAGATTCTGATAGATGTAGACCTGCTCTTCTATGAGGATCACTTCTGCCATGAAGAGGACTGGGACCGCGACTATATCCGGCAACTGGTCAGGGAACTCAAGTCGTATCTCTCGGAAGAAGAGTGGAAGATGCTGGCGGAGAAAATCAAGGAATAAAAAAAGAATCCGAATCTCGTGCTTTTGGGAATCAGAGCACGGGATTCGGATTTTCTTTTGTGAGATGTATTTCTACTACCTTGCCTTCCTGCAGGGATTTCTTTACATTGATGATGCGCTGGTTGCTGCTGCCCCGGAAGAAGAGGTCGGTATCGCGCTTGTCCTTCTGGTAAGGACCGTCTACCAGTACGTCTATCAGCTTCAGGAGTTCAAGCTGAGCCGGATTCTTCACCAGGTTCTCGAAGAGAAAGCCCGTGAAGCACCAGATGGTCTTGTCGCTCTGCTGGCGGATGGCTCGTGCCAGTTCGGCAAAACCCTCTGCCTGAAACATCGGGTCGCCGCCCGAGAAGGTGACGTTGGCGAAGGGATCGTCCATGATTTCCTTCATCAGCTCCTCGGTAGACGTCATCGTGCCATGGTTGATGTCCCATGACTGGGGATTATGACACTCCGGACAGTGGTTCGGGCAGCCGGCACAATATATGGATGTGCGGAAGCCCGGACCATCTACCATCGTATCATGTACTACGCTCAATACGCTGATCATAGCTTACTTTGAACCTCCAATATGGGTAACACGGTCGTGGAGCTCAGCCAGCTTGCCACTGTTCCAGCGGTCGGTGGTACCTACCAGGTAGCCGGTGATGCGCTGCAGCTTGTCGATGTGGTGACTGCCGCACTTTGGACAAACCTCCAGGTTGGCATCGGCATTCTCGTAGCCGCAGTCGAGACAGCGGTTGCGGTTGTGGTTCACGGAACCGTAGCCCATGTTGTACTTGTCCATCATGTCTACCACGCTGGAGATGACTGCCGGGTTGTGGGTAGCGTCGCCGTCAATCTCTACATAGAAGATGTGGCCGCCACGGGTCAGGTCGTGGTAAGGAGCCTCGATCTTTGCCTTCTGCAGCGCTGTACACTTGTAGTATACAGGCACGTGGTTGGAGTTGGTATAGTAGTCGCGGTCTGTAATGCCTGGGATGACGCCAAACTCCTTGCGGTCCTTCTTGGTAAACTTGCCGCTCAAGCCCTCGGCTGGGGTAGCCAGCACGGAGTAGTTGTGGTGATATTTCTCGCTGAATTCGTTGGCACGGTCGCGCATGTAGGTCACGATTTTCAGACCCAGCTCCTGAGCTTCCTCGCTCTCGCCGTGGTGCTTGCCGATGAGCGCCTTGAGGCACTCTGCCAGTCCGATGAATCCGATGCCCAGAGTTCCGTGGTTGATGACGCTTTCGATGGTGTCAGTAGGCTCCAGCTTTTCAGCGCCCACCCAGAGATATTTCATCAGCAGTGGGAACTGCTTTGCCATGGCAGTCTTCTGGAACTGGAATCGCTCGTCCAGCTGCTTGGCAGTGATATCCAGCAGGTTGTCGAGCTTGGCAAAGAACATGTCGATGCGCTGCTGCTTGTTCTCGATGCCCATGCATTCGATGGCGAGCTTCACGATGTTGATGGTAGAGAAGCTCAGGTTGCCTCGTGCGATGCTGGTCTTCTCGCCCCAGCGGTCTTCGAATACGCGGGTGCGGCATCCCATGGTTGCTATCTCCCACTTGTAGCGCTCAGGGTCGTCAGCTCTCCACTTCTCGTTCTGGTTGAATGTGGCATCCAGGTTCAGGAAGTTAGGGAAGAAACGGCGTGCTGTCACCTTGCATGCAAGCTGGTAGAGGTCGTAGTTTCTGTCCTCAGGCAGATAGTTGACGCCTCTCTTCTTCTTCCATATCTGGATAGGGAAGATGGCAGTCTCGCCGTTGCCCACGCCATCGTAGGTGCTGAGCAGGATTTCGCGCATGATGCAGCGCCCCTCGGCACTGGTATCCGTACCATAGTTGATGCTTGAGAATACCACCTGGTTACCGCCACGTGAGTGGATGGTGTTCATGTTGTGGATGAAAGCCTCCATAGCCTGATGCACGCGGTTCACGGTCTTGTTGATGGCGTGCTGCTCCAGGCGTGCCTTGCCCTGCAGTCCTTCCAGCGGCTTCTCCTCGTAGTCGTCGATAGGAGCGTCGTAGAGGTCCTTCAGGTCTTCGCCTGTCAGCTTCTCCAGGTTCTTCACCTCTTCCTGATACGACATGCGTACGTATGGAGCCAGGTAGAAGTCGAAGGCAGGGATAGCCTGTCCGCCGTGCATTTCGTTCTGGCATGTTTCCAGCGAGATGCAGGCCAGTACGGCTGCTGTCTCTATGCGCTTGGCAGGACGGCTTGAACCGTGGCCTGCCGTGAATCCGTGGTGCAGGATGATGTCCAGCGGATGCTGCACGCAGGTGAGGCTCTTGGTTGGATAGTAGTCCTTGTCGTGGATGTGGAGATAGTTGTGCGTAACGGCGTCGCGCGACTCTTCTGAGAGCAGGTAGTCGTCAACGAAAGGCTTGGTGGTCTCCGATGCGAACTTCATCATCATTCCGGCAGGAGTGTCAGCGTTCATGTTGGCATTCTCGCGGGTGATGTCGTTGTTCTTGGCATTGACGATGCTCATGAACACGTCGCGTGTCTTCGCCTTGCGGGCGATGTTGCGCTGGTTGCGGTATGCGATATACTTCTGGGCAACATCCTTGCGGGCACTCTTCATGAGTTCCAGCTCGATGGCGTCCTGGATGGCCTCCACGCTCATCTGGCTCTTGCCACGATAAGAGATGTGGTCGGTAATCTGCTCGATGAGGGCGATATCTTCACCCTTATCGGTATGCAACATGGCTTTACGGATTGCAGCCATTATCTTTTGTTCGTTGAATCCAACGATGCGTCCGTCGCGCTTTACTACTGTTTGAATCATTATACTATTACTTTTACGATTAATGATTAAATTGCTTAATACTAAGTTCTTATGTCACGAATAGATTACAGTGTAACCATTTTCGACATTGCAAAGATACAAATAATTTCTGAAACGGCAAGCTTTTGGGTAACTTTTTTATGGTTAAAAAATATTAAGTCGCTGAAAATCAGGGAAATAACAAAACGTTTTGGAAAACCTTTACAAAATTTTGTTTCCCAAAACGTTTAAATGGTTATATATCAGGCCGTTGTGGCGCTGTGCTTTCTGTGGGTGCTTTTTTCTTGTTTCTTGTGCTTTTTCTGCCGGGGCAGACTATTCCTCCTTCTGCCCCCTTTTGTAGTCGAGGGCAGCACCGATGGCGGTACAGAACTCCGAGTATTTCGGTATTCTGAATCTCACGCCGTAGAGCTTTTCCATGGCTGGGAATACCTCGCGGCACTGGGGCAGGAGGGTGAGATTGCCTATCATCACGAAGTCCTTGATGCCCGATTCCAGGGACGAGAGGATGGTGGCAGAACCGATGCTCTGCAATACCATGCCGATGAGTCCCATGGCGATGTCCTCGCGCGATGCATTCGCCTTGGCATTGCTGAAGAGCGAAGCCGTGGCGGTCATCGGAAGACCCGGCAGAGGCTTGGCGCTGATGTCGCCTATCAGGAGGTTGATCTTCGAGATGTCACCGTCCTTGGCCAGGTTCACTATCTGCTTGATGTCGTCGGTCTTCAGCATGATGCGGCTCAGACCCGCCAGGGTGCCGCCTCCGATGCCGATACCTCCGATGTGCTTGATGTCGTTGCCGTCGCATTTCACGAGCGATGTGCCCGTGCCCATGCTCACCACGATCATGCGGTCGAGCTTGCTCTCGTATCGGGCTCCCAGTCCGTCGGCAACGAATTCCTCACTCTTCGATGTGGGCAGACCGTAGATGCGCTCTTCGATGTAGGCTGCTCCCACACCGGTCAGCATCACGTGTTCCACCTCATCGAGGGTAATCCTGTTGTCGTGCAGGTATTTTCCGAAGGCTCCGTAGAGCGATGTGATGGGGTCGGTAGCCTTGATGCGGATAGGGCTGATTACCATGCCACTGGCGTCGATACCTACTATCTTGGTCGTAGAAATGCCTACGTCTATTCCGATTACTATCTTCTTCATCTCAATATTTTTCTGTATTTTGTTTTTGCGGGTGCAAAGTTACGCCAAAAAAAAGACACTGCAAAATAAAACCTCATTTATTTTGCAGTGGGCTCTTTATTCAAGTTTCGCAAGTGAGGGTATTGATAGAAGTTATCACTCCCTACGGTCGTTCGGGAAGTTAAGGGACAATAGTCTTCTAGCGTAAAACGTAGGACATTTGTCCCTTAACTTCCTTCTAACTTCCCTAACTTCACTTAACTTCCCCATATGCGAAAGTTCAGTTATTTATTGTAGTTTCTCCTTACAGGACTCCCATGCGGCAGAAGAATACCAGCATGGAGTAGCCTATCAGGATGCAGATGACACCGATGGTGGCTCCTGCCTTCACCATGTCCGTCTGCTGGATGAGTCCGGTAGAGTAGGCGATGGCGTTTGGAGGGGTTGAGATAGGCAGCGACATGGCACAGCTGGCTGCTACTGCCACACCGATGAGGATGGTGGATGTACCGCCGATTTCGGCAAGCTTGTCGCCCATGCCCGCACATACCACGCTCAGGATAGGAATCAGGAGGGCTGCGGTGGCGGTGTTGGAGATGAAGTTACTCAGCGCAAAGCATACCAGACCGGAGATGACCATGATGACCAGCGGGTTGAACTCGCCAAACGGAATACTCTTCACGGCTACCTCGGCAAGTCCGGTACCGTTCATCGCAAGACCCAGGGCGAAACCTCCTGCCACCATCCAGATAACCGACCAGTCGATGTCCTTCAGGTCGTTGGCGGTGATGACGCCCGTGAAGGCGAACACGGCGATAGGCAGCATCGCCACGGTATTGGCGTTGACGCCCAGCTGCTTACCGAATACCCAGAGGATGATGGTGAGGATGAAGGTGGCAGCCACTACGGCTGTGCGCCAGTTGCTGTGCGCATGGCTCTCTATCTTGATTTCGATGGTTTTCTGTGAGAATGGGAACATCTTGAGCAGGATGAACCATGCCACGATGAGCATCAGGATGACCATCGGCGCCATGATCATCATCCAGTCGCCGAATCCGATGCCCATGTTCAGACCCTGAGGGTCGTTGAGCACCTTGTAGGCGAAGGCGTTAGGAGGGGTTCCGATAGGTGTACCCATACCGCCCAGGTTGGCTCCGATAGGAATGGCCATGGTGAGCGCCACGCGGCCCTTTCCGTCCGGAGGCAAAGCCTTGAACACAGGGGTGAGGAAGGTGAGCATCATGGCTGCGGTGGCGGTGTTGGAGATGAACATCGAGAAGATGCCGGTGATGAGCATGAAGCCCAGCAGCACGTGCTCCGAGCGCTTGCCGAACGGGGCTATCAGCACTTTTGCCATCTTGGCATCCAGTCCGCTCTTCGTGGCTGCTATCGCCAGCACGAATCCGCCCAGGAAGAGGATGATGGTTGGGTCGGCAAAGCATGCCATCACACCCTGATAGTCGAGCAGCTGTCCCATCTCGGCCTCAGAACCCTGCATGATCTTGAATGCCGAGTCGCTGGCAAAGAAGAGCAGCACGAAGATGATTACCACACTCGTGGCCCAGGCCGGAATAGCTTCGGTGAGCCACAGCATCACTGCCATCACGAAGATGGCGATGATGCGCTGTTGAACTACTGTAAGTCCCTCGATGCCGAAGCTGTCGATGGGCAAGTTCCAAACAATGACCGTGACGAGTGCCGTCAGTAGGAAGAGCAGTGCCTTCTTGCGATTAAAATCGCCGGTCAGTACCTTTTTTACCGTTTCTTGCATTTCTCTATGTTATTGTGTTATTTGTTAGTTTTGCTTTCAAATTGATAGTTTTTCCTTTTCCGGAATCCCAATACATTATTATATATATAAAGGGGCTTTCAGATTATTGGAGCGCCACCTTGGGGCGGCACTCCAACACATTGCAAAAATACATATATTTTTTGAAAAAACCATGTTTTATCGGGAAAAACGATGGAAAAAGCACTTTTTTTATGCAAAAACTAAAAATAATCGGGATTTTTTGAACAACATTGGAATATTTTTGCTATATTTGCGGTGCGTTTCGAGATAACAGCTATCGCGGGCGCCTATCGCATTGGGATGATTGCCCCTGGACGGGAGCGAGGACTACAGGCGGTAGAGAGAATACTATAACTTGGATAAAACGTAAAAAAGTATAGAATTTAAGATCATGAATCAGACAGTATTGTTCACTATCATCGTGCTGGTGATTGTCTTCGCAGTCACAGTATCTTCCTACTACCATAAACGACATATGGAGTACAAGATGAGCGATATAGAAAAGGCGGTTAGAAAGTCATTTCCTAAGGGTGTGGATTCCATCACCAAGCAGGAGCTTGTGACTGGCATCAAGAAGCATTTCCATTGCTCAGCCAAGGAGGCGCACTACATCATCGGTGTGGCTCGTCGCAAGAAGCTGGTGGATATCGCCGCTGAGTTCGTGACATTATTATAGAATTAGTTATTAGGTTGACTGGTCTTAATGACCTGTCATTTTTTGGGTTTCGCACACGGCGGTGTGCGACACAAATAATTTGAATCAGACGTCTTTCCCGGCGCAGAGATGCGCCGGGGGAGTTATCAGTGGTTAGTAAAAGCACTTTTTTTAAGTGCGTCAAGAATTCAACCAGCGCAGGGATGCGCTGTTAGTTGCTTTTGTTAACGCCATTCTTTGGTGTTAGGTTTAGTTTTTAAGTTAGTTAGGTTTTTTCTTGCGCAGTGATGTGTTGGAAACCATTGTTAGAAGTTTAGTTTAATTTAGGCAGAAAGAAAGGTGCAAGGATACAAAAAGGGTGTACATGACCAAGGTATACTGTAAAAGGTATGCCTCGGGCATGTCACCCTACTTTTTTTTAGAATTCTCCCCTGTTAGATTCTTCCTCTTTTAGAGTTTTTTCTCTTTTAGAGTTTTTCTCTGTTAGATTCTTCCTCTTTTAGGGGAGCTGTTTAGAGACCTACGTCTCCGCTATCGGTGCCACCGCCTTCGGTGTTTCCGCCACCGCCTTCGGTATTTCCGCCACCGCCCTCGGTGTTTCCGCCACCGCCTTCGGTATTTCCGCCACCGCCCTCGGTATTTCCGCCACCGCCTTCGGTATTTCCGCCACCGCCCTCGGTATTGCTTCCGGTTCCGTCAGAACCGCCACCGCCAGGGTTGTCGTCGCCCGAAGGCTTGTCGGTAGAGGTAACCTGCTTCACCACCTTACCGTTTCGGTCGTAGCAGGTGATGCTGACGGAAGTCTCCTCCAGTTGCTTCTTGATTTCGGTGTTAGGCACGAAGATGATGTAGCGGCGGGTGATGAGGTTGGTGCTCACCTTGTTCACATCCTCCACGGCAGTAGAGTTGAGACCGAAACGGAGGCTACCCAGTCCTGGCACAGCCACGCTATGGCCCTCGGTGGCCCAGGCAGCTATCACGTCGCCGATGGCAGTCCATCCGGCATTGATCACCGCCTTAGGCAGACCGCTTCGGATGGCAGCTTCCTCGATTACCTTACTTGCGTTCAGCTGGCTGTAGAGGTCAGCCTGCATGACGAACGCCCACTTCTGCTTTCCTTTTTCGAACGCCACGTTGCGCTCGATAGCTTTTACTTTAATTCCCATAATCTAAATAGTTTTTTAAATGGTTAAACAATCAGTCTACATGCAGCTGGTAACGCCGAGGGTAGTGCCGATGGCGGTGAGTACTGCGATGAGCATCTGCAAGATAGTTTTCCAAACTTCCTTTTTCATTTTCTTTTTTCCTTTCTTTTTTAGTGGTTCAACATTTAGAAAGAGATAGGGCAGGTGTGCACCCCTGTCGTTTTCCCCCTCCGTTTTTTAGTGGTTAATTTCCCATTTGCCGTTCTTGATGAATGACAGTGCAGCTTTTCTTCTAACACAGTGCAAAGATACAAAAAAAATCGCCCGAATGCAATAGTTGTCCTGAATCACGTGCATCCTTGTCCCGAATCATGTGCATTCCTCCCTCGTTTCCCATTCTCTTCCGCCTAATTTAACCGCCATTAATTTAATGGCCATTAAAAATACTGAACTTTCGCATATGGGGAAGTTAAGTGAAGTTAGGGAAGTTAGAAGGAAGTTAAGGGACAAATGTCCTACGTTTTACGCTAGAAGACTATTGTCCCTTAACTTCCCGAACGACCGTAGGGAGTGATAACTTCTTTAACTTCAATCAATTCCCTCACTTGCGAAACTTGAATACGTTTAACATTAGAATAGGTTTAATAGACAAATTAGGATATGAAGTATTTTGTAAAAAAATCAGTCTTACTACTGTTGGTAGTCTTGGCTTTTTGTGCGTGTGACAACAGCAATGAAAATGGTGAAGTTATTCTGCCAAAGCCACAGTCATCGAAAACTGTCGTCAATTGTACTGGCGAAGTAGAGTTTGTGGTGGATGCGCCACAAATTCGTGAGGATATAGAGCAGGATTTGAAGGCAAACCCTCCTTTTGGAGGAAGCAAGAAATATCAGTTTATCATAAAAAGATACTCGAGGCTTCTTCCTGCTTCATATATGCTATATGCGGTGAATCCTGAGGACGATAAGTCTGCTGACGGATATATACTGGACATCGCTGGTGAAGTGGAGTATAAGGACAATTATAGATTGTTCCCTACCGCATCTGGACAAGGTTGGTATAAGGAGAATATTGTGCCTGTCGACACAAAGGATGGCAAGCCTGTTGCAACATACGATGTGTTTATGCATCAAAATATTCCTTCTTCTTTGGTTCATAGCAAGATGTATTTCTGTGAAGACCTTACGGCAGAATATCGCCAGAAGTTCCCTAATGAAGACATTCATGCCGTGGTTCGCCGTTTGGTTCTTTCTTATGTCAGTGGGGGTGATATTATAAATGAATAGGAACATATCTGAACAGAAGATTTTTTAGAAATAATACAGTATCAGCACTTTTTGCTTCGTTTGCAAGCAAAGAGTGCTTTTTTTATGCCTTCAGATGAGCTGGAGGCTTAGCGGAAGGCTTAGTTGCCGGCGATGAGGCTTAGTAGGAGGCGAACCGGCAGGACGCCTATTGCCTGAGAGGCTTTTTTTCCTTACTTTTGCATTCAGAAAAAACCAGTATTTGTTGATTATGGAAAAAGTAAAGAAAACACCTCCACAGGAAGCGTCTCAGACTAATCCAGTGGCAAAGCCTGAGGATACCAAGGGCGGAATCAATAACATGGTATCATCTGGGTTGAAAGGAGCAAAACTGGCTGAACAGGCAGAAGAGAATGAAGAGATGCCCATGCATCACCTGATTGCCGATAAGGATTATCCGTCGGGCATCAGAGAATGGATGATCACTTCGCCTTCTGAACTCAAGTATCCTACGCTGGTGGTGGCTGCTGCCATGCTCAGCGTTTATCTTACACGTGTCAGAATACAGTATGTGTATGATAATCAGGGAGAAAAATCGGCTATCGTGTTGCAGGTCATCGTAGAGGGCGAGCAGTCGAGCGGAAAGTCGTTTGCCAGATACATCATGCGTACCCTGATGAAACCTTTCATCGAGCGCGACAGCGAAATGAGAGCCAAGGAGCAGGAGTATGCTGCCCTGAAGCGACGCCAGGGCAAGAAGGATGGCAAGCTGCCACCCGAACCGAAGACCGACATCACCATCCTGCCCGAAACCGTATCGCTCACCATGTTTATCAAGCGATGCGATGCTGCAGTCAAGCTCTATGGTGCTCCGAAGACGCTCTTCGAATTTGCCGATGAGATTTCTGCCATCGTGCATTCTGCCAAGCGCCAGTTTGCCGACCTCTCGCAGGTTATCAAGACGGCATACGATCTGGGCAGCGTATATGGTCAGGATTTCATGAGCGAAACCAGCTATAGTGCCATGGTAGATGCCTTGCTGTCGTTCGTTTTCTGCGGCACCCAGAGTGCGGTGAGCAGATATATGAACAAGGCTGCCATTGAGGGCGGTTCGGTTACTCGTACTATTTTGTGCCCGCTCATCAGTCATCTGGGCGACAATCCGCCACAGTTTCAGGCGTTGACCGATACGCAGCGTAAGGAGCTGGAGAATACGTTGGATAAGCTCTTCGGGTTGTGCTATGAGGAAGATGGAAAATTCCATCAGGAGATAGAGGAAGATATGAGCTGGCTCAACAAGACGGTGGTAAAATGGTGTAACGACTGCCGCCAGCAGGTGGTGAAAACCATGTCCAAGTCGATGGATGTCTTCTACAAGCGCAGTTCGGTTTCAGCCTTCCGCATCGCTGCCCTCATGCAAGTGCTATACAAGGTTGAGGGGAAGAAAAGCGAGAAGGAAATCCGGAAACTGGTTAGGCAGACCTATCTGGCTTGTGCCGACCACATCTTGCGTAATATGTTGCAGCGGTGGGGCAAGGCTTTCGAGCAGATTTCTGCCGAGGGTGAAGGAGAGCCTTATCATACTGTAGACTATTTCAGCGAGTTGCCACAGGAATTTTCTTATCAGTTCCTGGAGGAATTTCTGACGCAGAAGGGGCTCAAGACCCCTGCCCGCAACATGGTATGCAACTGGCGCAGATGGGGATGGCTCGAGAAGCCTAAAAAGGGTGAGAACAAGAAAGTGCTTAGAAAAACGCAGCAGAAAACTACCCATGCAACTGATGTTGATATTCCTGATAAATAGATTTTCACGTATTAAAAAATCAATTATTATATGGCAGAATATATAGATTCAATCACGCTCTCTAAACTTAGAGGCATCAATATACTGGTGGTGGCTGATGCTTTGGGAATAGGCTTGCGTCATCGCAATGCGCTCTGTATCAGTCATAACGATTCTAATCCGAGCTTGCATTTCTGGCCATCAACCAATACTTGCCATTGTTTTGCATGCGGGTGGGGTGGTGATAATATCGACCTGGTGATGAAGCGGGAGAATCTCTCTTTTACCGAAGCCTGCCAATGGTTGGGAAGAAACTTCGGTATTGTTGTGGGGAATGGCCGACAGCCGGCAAGGGGTACGGTCGGACAGCAGAAAACGGAATGCGATACGGACAGGCAGCAGAAAACGGAATGCGATACGGACAGAATCAACCTTAGAGGACCATTCCAGCATCAGCCGGATGTAGATTATCTCATGAGAATGCTTGAGGGAAAGAAACTCACCGAGACGGCAAGGGATTTCCTTTTCGAACAGCGAAAGCTGCGCCCCGAATACATCTATTGGTGCAGAGTGGTAAGTACAGATTTTTCTATCGCAGGCTATCGCTTTGGTGGTAAGTTTTTTGATGGGCCTTCCCTGCTCATACCTTACTATGGGGTGGATGGAAGATTGCTAACGGTACAGAGCAGATTTCTGGGGGATAAATCTAAGGAGAAGCCCCGGTTTAAATTTGCACCTGGCAGCAAACCTATGGTATACGGGATGCAGATTTTGCCCCAAGTAGCTGATAATGAACCTTTGGTTATTACTGAGGGATGTACCGACTGTTGGAGTGCTATGTCTATGGGTTATAAGGCGATAGCAATACCCAGTGCTACACTTTGTAATGAAGAATGTCGCAGTCTTTTGTCGGGAAGAAATCTTCACATGTGGCCAGATCAGGATAAGCCTGGCATTAGTCTCTATATGAAATTGAAGGAGATGTTTCCGCAGTTGGTGTATCATCAGTTGCCCGAAGGATGCAAGGATTTATCTGATTATTATCAGTCCTCTTACGTTCAGAAAATGTGAAAGTGAATGTGAATTTCAAATGTTTTCTCAATAGCTTTTTGGGTAGATATTGTTTGTTATTTTTATCGGTTATTGTCTGTTATGATGAAATTAGTATTAAATCGTTTTCGTACAGTTCGTGGCGCCGTAGTGGGTCGCCTCAGTCAGGAAATAGCAGATCGCAAGGGTGGCGTTGTTGACCACGAGCATATTTGCGATACAGTAGAGCGCGAGGGGGGCTGCCTGGAGCCTGGTGAATATCGCGTAGTGGTGGCTAAATGCCGCAGTTTCGCCCGCAAGATGATGTTCTTGGAGGCGGTGAAGAAGGAGGCTTCCTCTTCTTCTGATGCTTCATCAGGGGTGGGCTGTTCGCCTCTTCCTCTCCCCGAAATCTGCGAGCGCTGCCGCCTGGAGCGCAAGCATCATAGGTTCGGGTGCCTGGATGAGCTTCATGCCCTTTCGTGCCCCATGCTCCAGCCGGGCAATGGTCCGTTCCGTCTCCGCCAGGGCGGCATCCTCATCGGAGAGGCCTGTCCTCCCGGCTTCGTCCTCAGAAGCCAGGAACTCTTCCTCCAGCTCTTCGACCGTGTAAACAAGGTGCTGAGACGCGGGGGCGAAGTGGTTATCAGGATAGAGTAGGTATTGAATTATGCAAATCGCATCATGTGATTTGCATAATTTAATGTTTTATCTCTTGTCATTCTATATGTGTTGAGGCTTATGTCATCTCGGGGCAGCTAGTGTGAATTGTGGAACGAAATAGTGGAAAGGATAGGTTTAGGGCAGCAGTGGTACCATATAAATAGGTACGCAAAGCGTATCGCCATCCTTCTTCAAATCCTTGGTATAAACCAGATATTTATGTGCGATTCTCGAAGAATACTTTTCTGAGAAAGTATCCAATGAAGTATGCGCTTTATAACCAGATGACTTTACTTCAATCGGGCTTACTTGGCAAACTCTTCCACTATCGTTGACTTGCCAATTCGTCTGGCTCCTTCTATCAAAAGTGCCGTTTCTCCATCACGCTCTTCCTTCCATTTGAGCATGTCTTGATATATTTTCCTTCTAAAAACTGTCTTTGTACTCATATTTGTCTAATTATTAGTTGATTATGCGTGCAAAGATACAACTTTTGCCGAAATCCGCAAAATGTTTTAACCTTATTTTGCCGAAATCCGCAATTTCTTTTTACCTTATTTTGCCGAAATCCGCAAAATGTTGCATGGGTTCTCATGAATGTAATATGATTTCCCCATCTTCTTTTGGGGATTTCCCACTTTGCCATCTCTGGGATTCTTTATCCTTTTTCAGCAGATAATCGCTAAGCGGCAACGTGAGAACATATAAATGATTTGTTTAGTCATGTTTAAAGAAATAGTAGTTTTTGAAAAAGGTGATTTTTTGTTAGGAAAAATGGTGGAAAATGAAGAAATCTTTGTACCTTTGCAACATTAAAAAGATATGATATGATGAACAGAAAAATATATATATTCGGGGCTCTCCTGGCGCTCCTTGTGCTGACTGCCTGCCAGGGCGGAAAGACGACGGCGGGAGAGGCTGAAGAGGGGGATACTCTGAAGATGAAGTATGCCAAACTGCTAACCATCGTGAAGTATGGGGAGAAGGGGACTGCATCTTTGGATAAGGATGCGGAAGACGCTGAGTATCAGTATGCTGAGGTGAACGTTGCGAACCCCTGGAAGGCGGGGACGCTGCTGCATCGCTACATCCTGATTCCGAAGGGAGAGGAGGGGGACAAGACGGTTACCCGACTCGCCCTGCAGCGCACTTCGGGCATGGGATGCACTACCGATACCGTGAGGACACCGGTGGAGAGGAGTGCCGTTTTCATCGCTCCCCATTGCCAGCTGATGTACGAACTGGGATGCCAGCAGGCTATCCGTGGCGTCTGCGACCTCAATTACATCAATATTCCGGATGTCAGGAAGAGGGCTGCTTCTGCAGGGAAGGCTTCTTCCGGAAATGCTTCTTCCGGAAATGCTTCTGCCCAGAATTCCATCGTGGATTGCGGTTCCAGCATGGCTCCCGACATCGAGCGCATCATCTCCCTGAAACCCGAAGCTATCCTCGTTTCGCCCTTCGAGAACAGCGGTGGATATGGCAAGCTCGACAAGCTGCATATCCCCATCATTGAAGCTGCCGACTATATGGAGTCTTCGCCACTGGGAAGGGCGGAATGGATGAAATTCTACGGCATGCTCTTTGGAAAAGACAAGAATATTTCAACTACTGTTGCCGGAAAAGCATTAACTACTCTTGTCGGAAAAGCATTAACTACTGTTGCCGGAAAAGCATTAACTACTGTTGCCGGAAAAGCATCAGAGGCTACTCTTCCTGCATCTTGCGAATTAAAGGCTGATTCTCTTTTTGCGAAGATTGAAAAGGAGTATCTGAAGTTGAAGGCTGAGGCTGGAAAGCTACCCAAGGGACTTTCGATATTGACCGAAAGAAAAACGGGCAATGTATGGTATGTGCCAGGTGGACAGAGCACTATCGGCATTCTCCTGAAGGATGCCAACGCCCGTTATATCTTCTCGGATGATAAGCACAGCGGAAGTCTGCCGATGAGTCCGGAGCAGATTCTGGCGAAGGGAAGCCAGGTGGATGTATGGGCATTCAAATACTTCGGAGGTGCTCCTTTGTCGCAGGTTCAGCTGCTTCAGGAATATGACGGTTACAAGGCTCTTGCCGCCTTCAGCCGGGGCAATATCTATCAGGTAGATACCTCTACGGTGCCTTATTTCGAGCTTACGAGCTTCCATCCCGAGCTGCTGCTCAGAGAGTTCATCATCCTGGCGCATGGCAGCCGGTTCGGCAAATTGAAATTCTATAAGAAATAGGGCTTTAATCAGAGATTTTACAAGAAATAGTTTTAGTGAATGAAAACCATCGTTTTAGGGGCAATCGCCATTATCATACTGTTTTTCGCCAACCTGGCATGGGGGAGTGTAAACATCCCGTGGCAGGATGTGGGGGCGATTATTTCGGGCTCTCAGACCGACGAAACCTACCGCTATATTCTGTTGGAATCGCGACTGCCGGCGGCGATTGCCGCTTTGCTTTCGGGCGCAGCCCTAGCCACTAGCGGCTTGCTGCTGCAAACTGCCTTCCGCAACCCCCTGGCGGGTCCTGACGTATTCGGTATCAGCAGCGGAGCCGGACTGGCTGTTGCCATCGTGATGCTTGCCTTTGGCGGCAACATCGCCCTGGGCGATTTCATGGGTGCAGACTTTCTAGGCAATGGTGCCACAGCTGGAGTAGGAGTGAGCGGTTTTCTCGCCATTCTCATCGCAGCCTTCGTGGGAGCGATGCTCGTGATGGCTGTCATCACCTTCTTTTCTGCCATCGTGCGCAGTCATACGGTGCTGCTCATCATCGGTCTGATGGTGGGCTATCTTGCCAGCAGCGCCATCTCACTGCTCAATTTCTTCAGCACGGCAGAGGGCGTGAAATCGTATATGGTCTGGGGCATGGGAAGCTTTGGCAATGTTTCGGCTGCGCAGGTATTATGGTTCATTCCGCTTGCCCTCATCGCCCTCATCGCCTCCCTGCTCCTTGTCAAACCGCTGAATGCCATGCTGTTAGGCGAACAGTATGCCGAGAATCTGGGTTTCAACATCAGGCGTCTGCGCATCATTCTGCTCCTCATCACGGGCTTTCTCACGGCAGTGGTTACCGCCTTCTGCGGTCCCATTGCCTTCATCGGTCTAGCCACTCCCCACATCGCCCGTCTCCTCATCGGTACGGAGAATCATCGCCGGCTGTTGCCCGTCACGATGCTGTTGGGTTCAGTCCTTGCCCTTCTCTGCAATCTCTTCTGCACCCTCCCTTCGGGCGGTGGCATCATCCCCCTGAATGCCGTCACCCCATTGTTCGGTGCCCCCGTCATCATCTATGTTTTGGTGAAGAGGAGATAGGGAAAAGGCAAGAAAAGGGGGACGGCAAAATCAATTTTTTAAAGAGTTTCTTGGATATTTGAATTATTCTTTTTATCTTTGTAGAAGATATGCTGCACTCGGCAATCTGAAAGCAAGCTTTCATTGCGCTCGTTTGCATTATCTTTGCAGAAGATAAGCTGCTTAGTCACAATTTTAAACAGATAGAGGTATGAAAGAGAAAAAATATCACTTACCGGAAGAACATGGCGCTGCTTTTGCTGAAGAGCCAACGCCAGCCTAGCATGGAAATACGGCAGTTGTACTTCCTGAAGAAAAGTTCACCGAAGATAACTTAGATGATGATATTGATTGGAATCGAATACCTGCGGGATGGGGACCTGTCAACGAAGAAGAAGCCATAGCTCGTATAGAAGCCATAGAAGCCGACATAGAGAAAAATGGACTCATTGATGAAGAGGATATGATAGACCACCTTAAAACTAAAGGTTTATGGCTTATATAAAACCATCTAAGCCATTTTACGCCCATACCGTAGTGCCATCATCATGAAAAATTGGAAAATCATCTATCAGTATGATGCGGAATACGATAGAATTATTCTTGTTGACTTATGGGATATGAGACGAAATCCCAGGTATCTGATTAGGCAGTTCAGAAGAAAACTATAAGAAGACAGCCAACTTTCAATTGGTATATTGAAGGTTGGCTGTTTTCTGCTACTTAAACGAATTATCTTTACTTATTCACCACATTAATCGGATTGCCTTCGAGGAATGCCTTGACGTTGGCGGCTACCTGCTTGTTCAGGCGCTCGCGAGCCTCGTAGGTGGCCCAGGCAATGTGAGGGGTGAGGTAGGCATTAGGCTCGTTCCAGAGAGGATTGTCCTTTGATGGTGGCTCCGCGGTCATCACGTCTGCACAGTAGGCAGCAAGACTGCCATCGTGAAGAGCGGCGGCTACGGCTTCCTCATCTACCAGCGGACCACGACCCGTATTCACCAGGATGGCGGTATCCTTCATCTTCTCCAGACTCTCGGCATTGATGAAATGATAGGTATCATCATTCAGCGGACAATGAAGAGAAAGGATGTCGCTCGTGGCAAGCAATCCCTCCTTGCTCATCTTCTGAATCCACTCAGGCAATGAGCTGGCACTCTTGCTGGTGAAGGCACAGATGTTCATGCTAAACTGGCGGGCGATGCAGGCTACCTTCATGCCGATATTGCCCAAGCCCATGATGCCCAGGGTCTTGCCGGCAAGCTCCATCAATGGGGTGTCCCAATAGCAGAAATCCTTGTTGTTTGCCCAGCGCTCGTTGCGGTTCTCCTGAGCATAATGCTCTACACGGTTGGTTACGGCAAGGATGAGGGCGAAGGTCATCTGAGCCACACTGTCCGTGCTGTAGGCGGGAATGTTGGTCACGATGATGCCCTGCTCCTTGGCAGCCTTGATGTCTACCACGTTGAAGCCCGTAGCCTGAATGCCGATGTATTTCAGATTGGGGAGCTGTGCCAGCGTTTCTGCATCCATCTGCACCTTGTTCAGGAGGATGATGTCGGCATCCTTGGCACGTTCCACCTTTTCCTCGTCAGAGGTTCGTGGATAAACCACTACCTCGCCCAGCTGCTCCAGAAGATGATAATCCAAATCTCCCGGATTTGCGGCATAGCCGTCTAATATGACAATCTTCATAATTTTTGTCTCGTTAATGATTTATTTACTCTACGTAATCTACCTTTATCACGATTACACGGATAGACTGGTCGTTGGAGTCGTTGTTGATCTTGGCAATGTGCCAATCGTTGGGGAAGAAGATGAAGAACTCGTTGGGATTGCTGTCGTAGAAACGAGCCTTCGACTTGTCGTAATCATAATGGATCACGTCCGGACGATACTTGCAGTTGGGCTTGCTGGTAAGGTGGTCGATGATGCCGAACCGTTCCACGCCCTTCACGACATACTGGAAGTCGATGTGCTTGTAGTGGCTCTCGCTCTGTCGCTTCTCCAGCGGTCCGTTCTCGCTGTCTTCTACGCTGACGGTGAGGTCAGAGCCCGGAATCTGATGCTTGCCCTTTGGAATGGTCAGGAGATCGGTCTTGGCGATGTATTCGAAGAGCGCCTTCCACTGCTTGGAATTCTTCTGATACTGCTGGTAGAAGTCTACCAGGTTGACACTGGCGTGAGGGTTTGCCTTGGTGAATCCGTTTCGCCAGGCTCCCTTCTTGGTCCATTTCTCTGCCTTCTTCACCAACTTGGGGTTGTCGGCATAGGATGTAGTGTAAAGGCCTTCCTGAGCGCAGCAGTCCTTGCCGGCAGTCTGCTCAGAATGGCAAGAACCTTTCTGGCAGCACTGTGCCTGTGCTGCCAAAAAGGTACTGGATAATAGGGCAATGCCCATGATTATTTTCTTCATTTTTTCTGATTTGTCTGAAAAACTATTGGTTCTTCTTGCTCTGAAGAACTATAGCTCTGAAACCCTATTCGTTCATCAGGAAATTCTTGAAGGCATCGAAGTCCTTGGTCATCTGGATGCTCTTCTTCTCGCCCTTCATGAATTCTGCAAGACGGGCTGGAATCTCGATGTCGCTCTCCAGGATGCTGTCTACCTTCTCCTTGAACTTGGCTGGATGAGCAGTCTCCAGGAAGACGCCAACCTCGCCTGGCTTCAACTGCTCCTTCAGGGCGCGATAACCGCAAGCTCCGTGAGGATCAAGCACATACTTGGTCTCGTTGTAGCACTGCTTCATGGTCTCGGCAATCTGTTCGTCCTTGTATGTGGCACCGCCGATGTAGGCTGCGATGGCATCGTGATCGCCCTTGTAGAGGTCGTAGATGCGGGCAAAGTTTGAAGGGTCGCCTACGTCCATGGCATTGGCGATGGTCTGCTTGCTAGGCTGTGGATTGTACTTGCCAGTCTGCAGATATTCGTAGAAGATATCGTTGGCGTTGTTGGCTGCGATGAAGCGGTGGATAGGCAATCCCATCTCATGACCGAAGAGTCCGGCTGTGATGTTGCCGAAGTTGCCGCTAGGCACGCAGATGACCAGCTTGTCGGCGAGGCCCTTCTCCTTCATGCGGGCATAGGCGTTGAAATAATAGAAAGCCTGAGGCAGGAAGCGGGCCACGTTGATAGAGTTGGCTGAGGTGAGCTTCATGTGCTTGTTGAGCTCCTCGTCCATGAATGCCGACTTCACCAGTGCCTGGCAGTCATCGAACACGCCATCCACCTCGAGGGCTGTGATGTTCTGACCCAGGGTAGTGAACTGGCTCTCCTGAATCTTGCTGACCTTGCCCTTAGGATAGAGCACGTAGACGTGGATGCCGTCAACGCCGAGGAAACCGTTGGCAACAGCCGAACCGGTATCGCCCGATGTAGCTACGAGCACATTCACCTCTTCCTTGCCCTCCTGACGCACGAAGTACTGCAAGAGACGTGCCATGAAGCGTGCACCCACATCCTTGAAGGCGAGGGTAGGACCATGGAACAGCTCGAGAGAGTAGATGTTAGGCTCTACCTCAACTACAGGGCAGTCGAAAGCCAGGGTATCATATACAATCTTCTTCAATGACTCGGCATCAACGTCCTCGCCGAAGAAGGCATCAGCTACCTTGTAGGCAATCTCCTGGAAACTCAGTTTCTCGATGTTGTCGAAGAAGTCCTGTGGCAGCTTCTTGATGATTTCCGGCATATAGAGACCACGGTCTTCTGCCAAACCTTTAACTACCGCCTTGTGAAGATCGGCGATGGGTGCTTTCTTATTTGTTGAATAATATTTCATTTTTTACTTTGAACTTTGAGATTTGAACATTGAACTTTATGATTAGCTTTGGGGGCTATCATGAAGCCGTTGATTTTAATTGATTGCCATGAAGGCGTTCATGAACTCCTGCAGCTGCAGCATGCCGTAGCCGCCACTAACGCAGCTTACCTCATCATACTGCTCTACGCTATCCGGCTCAATGCCAGGATAATAGATGATGAAAGGTACAGGCTCCTTGACGTGGGTACGGATTTCTACCGGAGTAGGATGATCAGGGAGAACAGCGATGCATACCGGCTCGTCCCAGGTGCTTACCTCATCGAAGATAGGCTTGATGAGTCGCTGGTCGAGGTTCTCGATGGTCTTCAGCTTCAGTTCCAGATCGCCATCATGACCCGCCTCGTCGCTTGCCTCTACGTGAACATATACAAAGTCGTCGCCATCCTTCAGTGCCTGGATAGCTGCAGCAGCCTTGCCCTCATAGTTAGTGTTGGCAAGACCCGTAGCGCCCTCAACGATGATGTTGCGCAGACCGGCGTAATGACCGATGCCTCGGATCAGGTCTACGGCAGAAATAACGGAACCCTTCTTGATCTGTGGATACATCTGGGAAAGTGTGAGCATGTGAGGACGGTAACCTCCGCCCCATGGCCAGATAAGATTGGCCATTCGTTCGCTACGCTCCTTGCGAGCCACATTGAAAGGATGGTTCTCCAGGAGTTCCTGACTCTCAAGAATCAGCTGGTTCAGCAGGTCGGCTGTATCACGACGGCTGATGTGACCCTCATCGCCTCCAATCTCCGGCAGGACGGGTTTCACCATCAGCTTGTGCCACTCCTCGTTGGGATGATCATGAGGTGGGGCACAGTCGATATGCTTGTTTCCGTGCTTTACCACCAGGAGGTGGCGATACTGGATGCCGGTAACAAACTTGACATCAGGATATTTCTTGCCGAGGGTATCGTTGAGATACTTGATGAGCACATCCGCATCTTCCGTTTCCAGGTTACCACCGTTGTGGGTGATAATCTTGCCGTCCTGCACATTGATGATGTTGCAGCGCAGTGCAAGGTCGGTAGGTTCCAGTTCATAGCCGATGCTGGCAGCTTCGAGCGGTCCGCGTCCCTCGTAAACCTCGTTCTGGTCATAGCCCATGATAGAGCTGTTTGCTACTTCTGAACCAGGGAGGAAACCGTCAGGAACAGTAACCAGTCGTCCTGTCTTGCCTTTCTTGGCAAGCATGTCCATATATGGTTTGCTGGCGTATTGCAGGAGTGTCTTTCCACCCAGTCTTTCTACTGGGTGGTCAGCCATTCCGTCGCCAAGAATGATAATATGCTTCATAATCGATTTATAATTCATAATTTATAATGAACAATTATTCATTGTACATTATTCATTATATATTCGCAATACTCATGATGTTGGCGAAGACTCCGGCAGCAGTTACGCTGGCTCCGGCTCCGTAGCCCTGGATCATCATCGGATACTCCTTGTAGCGCTCGGTGGTGAGCAATACGATGTTGTTGGAACCCTCCAGATTGTAGAAAGGATGCTCCGGACCCACCGCCTGCAAGCCTACGCTGGTCTTGCCGCCGTCCAGGGTAGCCACGAAGCGCCAGCGTTTGTGCTCCAGGTCGAGCGTCTTGCGCTTGGCTTCGAAGTCGGCATCGAGCTTAGGAAGCTTTTTCCAGAAGTCGTCGAGCGAGCCCTGGAAGAAGCTGTCTGGCACGAAGAGGTTCTTCTCCACATCCTCCTGTTCCACTCTGTAACCAGCCTCGCGTGAAAGGATGACGAGCTTTCTTATTACGTCCATGCCGCTGAGGTCGATGCGTGGATCTGGCTCGCTGTAGCCCTTCTCCTTGGCGAGACGGACGGTCTCGGAGAATGGTACCACGCTTGAAATGGCGTTGAAGATGAAGTTGAGTGTGCCGGAGAGTACAGCCTCAATCTTGAGGATTTTATCTCCCGAGTTGCGAAGGTCGTTGATGGTTCCGATGATCGGAAGACCTGCACCTACGTTGGTCTCGAAACGGAATACCACGCCACGCTGGATGGCTGTCTTCTTCAGCTTCTCATAGTTTTCATATTCGCTTGAAGCCGCAATCTTGTTGGCTGCGATGACGCTCACGTTGTGCTCCAGAAGGCTCTGGTAGAGAGCTGCAACTTCCTTGCTGGCTGTACAGTCTACGAACACGCTGTTGAAGATGTTCATTGCCAGGATGGAATCGCGCAAGACCTCCGGAGTGCTAGGAATAGACTTCTTCAGCTCCTCGTAATAATTCTCGAGATCAAGACCGTCGCGATTGAAGATGGCATTCTTGGAAGAGGCGATTCCTACTACGTTCAGCTTCAGCTTGCTGCGCTCCATGAGGTCGGCATACTGGTTCTTGATCTGTTCGATGAGTTTGCCGCCCACGGTACCCACACCGCAGATAAAGAGGTTGAGCACCTTGTATTCTGAGAGGAAGAAGCTGTCGTGCAGAACGTTGAGCGACTTTCTCAGATAATCACTCTTCACTACGAAAGAGATGTTGGTTTCAGAAGCACCCTGTGCGCAGGCGATGACGGAAATACCGCTACGTCCGAGCGTGCCGAAGAGCTTACCGGCGATACCGGCAGCATGCTTCATGTTTTCGCCCACGATGGCGATGGTGGCAAGTCCGCACTCAGCGTGCATAGGGAACATGGCGCCATCGGTAATCTCGTTCTTGAACTCATTGTTCAATACGCTGACAGCCTCTTCCACATCCTGCTCACGCACACCGATAGATGTAGAGTTCTCAGAAGAAGCCTGAGAAACCATGAACACAGAGATGCCCTCGCTGGCAAGAGCGGTGAAGATGCGGCGGTTGACACCGATGACACCCACCATGGAAAGACCGGTGACGGTGATGAGGGCGGTACCGTTGATGGAAGAAATGCCCTTGATAGGCTTCTGGTCGGCATCAATCTTGTTCTTGATGATGGTGCCAGGAGCATCAGGATTGAAGGTATTCTTCACTCTGATAGGAATATTCTTGACACAAACCGGGTAGATGGTAGGAGGGTAGATGACCTTTGCACCAAAGTTGCAAAGCTCCATCGCCTCAATATAACTCAGTTCGTTGATGGTATAAGCAGATTTGATGACACGTGGATCGGCAGTCATGAATCCGTCCACATCGGTCCAGATTTCGAGCACCTCAGCATCGAGGGCTGCTGCAATGATGGCTGCTGTGTAGTCGCTACCACCACGACCCAGGTTGGTGGTGCGCTCCGTGTTTTTGTCGCGGCTAATGAAACCCGGTACGAGAGATATGCGAGGAAGCTCGGCAAAGGCTTCCTTTACCAGCTTGTTGGTCAGTTCGCTGTCGAGGGTATGCTTACCCTTGCCGTTGATGCGTTCGGTCTTGATGAAATTGCGGGAATCGAACCATTTGGCACCACGGATGAGCGTGGCTACAATCTTGGAACTGAGTCTTTCTCCATAACTCACGATGGCATCCTGTGTCTTCTCGCTGAGGTCGTGGATGAGATACACACCGAAGTAGATGCTTCTCAACTGCTCGAAGAGTGCATCAACTGATTTGAAAAGATTCTCTCTGTCTGTTGTTTCGGTAATGATGGTATCAATCATCTTGTGGTGGCGATCAACCATGGCGTCGAATTCGACCTTCCACTGTTCATCACCCTTGAGGGCAAGCTGAGATGTTTGCAAGAGTTTGTCGGTGATACCGCCAAGTGCGCTCACGACAACCACTACACTCTGTTTCTTAGCCTCATTTTCAACGATACGTTTTAAGCTGAGGATGCTTTTTACGGAACCAACCGATGTTCCGCCGAATTTTAATACTTTCATACGTTCTTGAATTTTTGCGTTGGTAATGTAATGCCATCCCCGAAACGACCGGGGCTGTAGCAAAACTTGTGGGCAAAAGTACAAATAATCTATCAAACTGCCAAGGATTTTAACAAAAAAGTAGCATATTGTAGATGAAAAAGCCCGGATAGCAGTAATCTAATGTTCGTTTTTGTTCTTATACCTTATATATATAGGGATTTGCGGAGAATTAATAAGAAAAAAGTTTGCCAGTTTCGAAGAAAATGTGTACTTTTGCCGATGTAATTCAAAGCATCAGCAATATGGTTACAGAAGTAAATAGTAAGAATCAACTCGTTGAACGCAATTTCAAACGAAATGAGATGCTGGCTGAGTATTTCTTTGGTCTTTCAAAGATGGTATGCAGCGGTATTGGAATTGGTGCATTGTCTCCGTTGTTTACTGGTGAGGCAATGGGAGTAACTAACATTGTTTGCATGGGATGCGCAGTAATAGCTGCTGCATGTTTAACCCTATTTGCGAATATGTTATTAAAAGTAGAATTAAAAAAGAAGTAATTATGGAAATGTTGACAATACTTTTTGCTATAGCTGCTATTATCAGTGTTAGCTTGGTTTTTTGGGGAAAGTTTACTAAATCTGGTAGACGTTGGATAGAAGGTGATTATTAAAGAATCAAGTAATGAAATATCTATTATTCTCTGATATCCACGGCTGTTTGCCAGCCTTGGAAAAAGTCCTCGACTTCTTCGAGGCTGAAAAGTGTGACATGATGTGCATCATGGGTGATATCATCAACTACGGTCCCCGCAACCGAATTCCGGAAGGAATCGACCCTAAGGGTATCGTAGAAAGACTGAATGCGCTGGCAGACAAGATTATCGCCGTGCGTGGCAACTGCGATGCGGAAGTAGACCAGATGCTCCTTGATTTCCCTATCATGGAGACTTATGCCCTGCTGGTAGATAACGGAAAGCGTTATCTACTGACCCATGGTCATGTTTATAATAAGGAAAACATGCCAAAGGGTCCTTACGAGGCTATGATCTATGGCCACTCCCATCTCTGGGAACTCTCTCATAACGAGAAGGGACAAGCCATCGTCAATACGGGCAGCATCACCTTCCCGAAGGGTGGCAATCCTCCAACATTCGCAACATTGGAAGATGGCAAGTTCACCATGTATCATCTGGATACGCTCGAAGTGCTGGCTACAATGGAAGCATGAAAAAGTGAAAGTGAAAAGTGAATTGTGAATGTAATGTGAAATCCGTCACTTGTCACTCGTCATTTTCATAAAACTAATCATAAAGTTCAAAGCTCAAAGTTCAAAGTTTAAAATAAATGATTCAGGAGTATCAGATAAGAATTCTGCCCGAACAGGCAGCAAGCGAGGAAGGCATCAAGCGTTATCTCGCCAAGGAGAAAGGATTGGATGTGAGAACATTGAATCAGGTGAGAGTGTTGAAGCGAAGCATCGACGCCCGCCAGCGTACCATCTTCGTGAACCTGAAGGTGCGTGCCTATATCAATGAGTTTCCGCAAGACGACCAGTATATTCATACGGAATATCCCGATGTGAGCAGCAGACCTCGTGTTATTGTTGTGGGTGAGGGACCTGGCGGCCTCTTCGCTTCTCTGCGCCTGATAGAATTGGGTTACCGTCCTATCGTATTGGAAAGGGGAAAAGATGTGCGCGAACGCAAGAAGGACCTTTCTAACATTACCAAAACCCAAAAAGTGGATGGGGAGAGCAACTACTGTTTCGGTGAAGGTGGAGCCGGTGCTTATAGTGACGGCAAACTCTATACCCGAAGCAAGAAAAGGGGAAGTGTAGACAAGATTCTGAACGTTTTTTGCCAGCATGGTGCCAATACCAATATCCTGGCAGATGCCCATCCGCATATCGGTACCGACAAGTTGCCGCGCGTCATTGAAAACATGCGCAACACCATCATCAAGTGTGGCGGCGAAGTGCATTTCCAGACCAAGATGATTCGTCTGATCCTTGAGAGTGAAGGTAAGCTGACGGCATCTGATGCTGCAGCTGGCGATAGGGTGATAGGTGTAGAAGCCGTGAATCTGGCTACGGGTGCTGAGGAAACTTATCGCGGACCGGTTATCCTGGCAACAGGTCATAGTGCCCGCGATGTATACCGCTATCTCGCTTCGGCAAAGATAGATATCGAGGCAAAGGGCATCGCCGTGGGCGTGCGCCTGGAACATCCATCCCAGCTCATCGACCAGATTCAGTATCACAATAAGAGTGGTAGAGGAAAATATCTGCCTGCTGCCGAATATAGCTTCGTTACTCAGGTAGATGGCAGAGGTGTCTATAGCTTCTGTATGTGTCCGGGTGGCTTTGTGATTCCGGCTGCTACCGGACCGGAACAGCTCGTGGTGAACGGTATGAGTCCTAGTAACCGTGGCACTGCCTGGAGCAATTCGGGCATGGTGGTGGAAACGCATCCCGAGGATGTGGCGCAGTTCGTGAAGGAACATCAGGCTATCATCGAACAGACGGAAATGAAGGCGCAGGAGAATTCTTCACTCTTCAATCTTCACTCTTCACTCCAGATGATGTACTTCCAGCAGATAGTAGAAAAGCAGTGCTGGCAACAGGGCAACATGAAGCAGACAGCACCAGCCCAGCGTATGGCCGACTTCGTGAACAACCGTCTGAGCTACGACCTGCCAAAAAGCAGCTATGCTCCGGGTATCATCAGCAGTCCGCTGCATTTCTGGATGCCTTCGTTCGTGAGCAAGCGTCTGCAGGAAGGCTTTAAGACCTTCGGCAAGAATGCACATGGCTTCCTGACCAACGAGGCTACCCTGATAGCGATGGAGACGAGAACCTCATCGCCTGTCCGCATCATCCGTGACAGGGAAACCCTGCAGCATGTACGCATCCAGGGACTCTTCCCATGCGGTGAAGGCGCAGGATATGCTGGGGGAATCGTATCGGCTGGCGTAGACGGTGAGAGATGCGCAGAGATGTGCGCTGAGTATATGAAGCAGTTATAAGTAGATACAGAAATAATGAAATATAGAAATTTAAGATGTCTTCGACTGAGTTTCTGGGCGATGCTTCTCTGTCTGTTCCTGGCAGCATGCGGTTCAGAATCTTCAGAAACCCGAAAGCAGTTGAAGACAAAGGCAGACCTGAAGGGGGCTGTGATAGGTGTGCAGCTCGGTACCACGAGTGACGGACTTGCCACCGAGTTGGAAAAGATAGGAGATGGCACCAAGGTGGAACGGTACAACAAGGGTGCCGATGCCATCCAGGCTCTCCTGCAGGGAAAGATAGACTGTATGGTGACCGATGAGGCGCCAGCCAAGGCATTTAAGCGGGTGAATCCATCGCTCAATATCCTGCCTGAGACCTTCGACGCTTCTTCGTTCGCTATCTGCGTGGCTAAGGATCATTCAGAGTTGAAGCAGTCCATCAATCATGCCATCCGTATCCTGAAAGCGAATGGCGTTATCGACTCTATCGTAAACCGCCATCTGGAAAGGGGCATTGCCGTGGCTTATACGCCCAAGACTTCGGATGTGAAGAAAGTGGGACCGGAAGCGCTGGATCATCTGGGACTGAAGAAGAGTCTGCGATTTGCCACCAACGCTACTTTCGAGCCTTTCGAGTATTACCAGAATGGCAAGATTGTGGGCATCGATGTGGATGTGGCGAATGCCATCGGCGATGTGATGGGCGTGGATGTGGAGATTCTCGATATGGAGTTTGACGCCATCATCACCTCAGTGCAGGCTGGTAAGGCAGATGCAGGTATTGCCGGTATCACGGTGACTCCTGAACGAGAGAAGAATATCGGATTTACAGATTCCTATGCCGATGTCAGACAGGTCATCATGGTGAATTCCGGAGACGTGAAAGCTGCTGGCAATCAGCCGGGAATGATAGATAAGTTCAAATCCTGCTTCATGGATGACAACCGTTATCAGTATCTGTTGCAGGGCTTGGGCAATACGCTCATCATCACCTTCTTTGCCATCATCCTTTCCGTGATATTGGGTACGGTGATAGCCATCGTAAGAGCACGTCATGAGCGTAGAGGCGGCTGGAGGATTCCGAATATGCTCTGTCAGCTGTATCTCACCATCATGCGTGGCACGCCAACGATGGTTCAGTTGCTCATCATCTATTATGTGGTCTTTGCCTCGGCAGATGTCAATAAGATACTGGTGGCTGTCATCGCCTTCGGATTGAACTCGGCTGCCTATATTGCCGAGGTAATCCGTTCGGGCATCATGTCGGTGGATGAAGGCCAGATGGAGGCGGGCAGAAGTCTCGGTCTCTCGTATGGAAAGACCATGCGCCTCATCATCCTGCCGCAAGCCTTCAAGAATGTGCTCCCGGCAATGGGTAACGAGCTCATCACTCTGCTCAAGGAAACCTCTATCAGCGGTTATATCGGACTGGGAGACTTGACCAAGGGTTCTGACATCATCCGAAGCATCACCTACGAGGCAATGATGCCATTGGGCGTAGTAGCCTGCCTCTATCTCATCCTCGTTCTCGGACTGAATGCAGGCGTGAGAAAGCTGGAGAAGCGACTGAGAAAGAGTGAAAGATAAAACAATGAATAAAATGAACGAAATAATCAAGATAGAAGGACTTCGTAAACGCTTTGGCGACAACGAGGTACTGAAAGGCATCACAACCTCGGTGAAGAAAGGCGAGGTTGTAGCCATTATCGGTCCATCGGGTTGCGGAAAGAGTACTTTCCTGCGCTCCATCAATCTGCTGGAGGAACCTACCAAAGGTAAAATCTATATCGACGGTATGGATATCACTTCCTGGGATGTAGACATCAACAAGATGCGCCAGAGAGTGGGCATGGTGTTCCAGCAGTTCAATCTCTTCCCTAATATGACTATTCGCCGCAATATCATGCTGGCTCCGGTAGAATTGGGCAAGATGACAAGGGAAGAAGCCGATGAGAAGGCAACGGAACTCCTGACCCGTATCGGACTGCTGGACAAGGCAGACAGCTATCCCGACAGTCTTTCGGGTGGACAGAAGCAGCGTGTGGCAATCGCCCGTGCCCTGGCGATGAATCCCGAGGTGCTCCTCTTTGATGAGCCGACTTCGGCACTGGACCCAGAGATGGTGGGAGAGGTGTTGCTGTTGATGAAAGATGTTGCTGCCGAGGGAATGACCATGGTGGTGGTGACGCATGAGATGGGGTTTGCAAGAGAAGTGGCAAACCGTGTTCTCTTCTTCAGTGACGGCTATATCACGGAAGATGGAACTCCTGAGCAAATATTCAACCATCCAAAATCGCCAAGATTGCAGGAGTTCCTGGGAAAGGTTCTGTAATAGTTGATAGTTAACAGTTTTGTAATAGTTGATAGTTGACAGTTTTGTAATAGTTGATAGTTAACAGTTACTTGATGACAATAAAAAAAGATGCATTACTGGTATATCCAGCAATGCATCTTTTTTATTTGATGGTCTACAATCAGTAAAATGTTAACTGTAAACTATTAACTATTAACAGTTTCCTTCTCAATAATCTCTTCAGCACGTTTCAGAGCCTTGCTGATGTGATCTGTGATATTATCCTTGCCAAGAATATTGTAGAAACCTGCCTTCTCCAACTGGGCATTCACTTTCTCACATACACCAGAGAGTACAACCTGAATGTCCTCCTTCTGGCTCATCTTGCAGAGGTTGGTGAGGTTGTGGATACCAGTAGAATCAACAAATGGAACCTTGCGCATACGGATGACACGTACCTTTGGACGATCTCCGAAAGCTGCCATCACTTCCTCAAACTTGTTACCGGCTCCGAAGAAGAACGGACCATTGATCTCGTATACCTCTACACCCTTAGGAATCGTATAGTGCTCAAGGTTGGTAGAGAGGAAGTCGAACTCCTTGTTCAAGTCAATCTCATCATCTGTGATGGCTGTCACGTCGGTGGTTTCGCTCATTCGCTTCATGAAGAGCAGGCAGGCGATAATCAAACCTACCTCGATAGCCACGGTCAGGTCGAAGATGATGGTGAGGAAGAAGGTGATCAGGAGCACTGTAACATCGCTCTTCGGATTCTTCATCAGCGCCAGGAAACTTCTCCATCCGCTCATTCCGTAGGATACAACAACCAATACACCGGCAAGACATGCCATCGGGATGTATTTGGCAAGAGGCATCAGGAAGAGGAATATCAGCAACAATACCACAGCATGAATGATGCCGGCAACTGGAGTCTTACCACCATTATTAATATTGGTCATGGTACGGGCGATGGCACCTGTGGCTGGGATTCCGCCAAAGAGTGGGGAAGCGAGGTTTGCCAAACCCTGGGCTACCAACTCGGTATTACTGTCATGATGATCGCTGATGACACCATCGGCTACGGTTGCAGAAAGCAAACTCTCGATAGCACCCAGAATGGCGATGGTGATGGCTGGAGATACGAGACTCTTGATAGTCTCCCAGTTCATCTCTGGAACCTGGGCTGCAGGCAACTCATTGCTGATAGAGAAGCGGTCACCGATGGTTTCTATGCTCTCTACACCAGCAAACTGCTTGAGCAATAGTGCTACTACTGTCATCAGGATGATGGCAATGAGAGAACCCGGAATCTTCTTGCTGAACTTTGGTGTGATGGCGATAACCACTACGCTCACTACACCGATGAGGGCACACCATGGATCGATGGTATCAAAACTCTGGAAGTAGACACCCCATTTCTCCAGGAAGTCGGAAGGATTGGAAGCTAGTGTCAATCCAAAGAGGTCCTTGATCTGGGTCGTGAAAATGGTTACGGCGATACCACTGGTGAATCCCACTACGATAGGGTAAGGGATATACTTGATGATGGTTCCAAGACGGAGAAGTCCAAAGAGAACCAGGAACAGACCAGCCATCAGTGTCGCTATCGTCAAACCTTCCATGCCATATTTCTGGATAATGCCATAGATGATAACGATGAATGCTCCCGTAGGACCACCTATCTGCACCTTGCTTCCACCGAAGATGGAGATGATAAGACCTGCTACAATAGCGGTGATGATACCCTTTTCAGGGGTCACGCCAGAAGCGATACCGAATGCGATGGCCAGAGGCAGGGCTACAATACCAACGATGATACCTGCCATGAGGTCAGACATGAATGTTTTCTTGTTGTATGTCTTCAAACAGGAAAACAAACTCGACTTAATTGCTAATGCCTTCATTTGAAAGTTTTAAAAATTATGTAATTATTTCTTGTTATCCGTTAAAACGTCTGCAAAGGTACTACATTTTTTTTATATGGCAAAATGTTTTTCATAGTTTCTTGTTTTCTTTATCCTTTTCCTCCTTTATTCTCTCTTTTCTTCCTTTCCTCTTTTCTTTCTTCTTTTCTTCTCCCTTTATTTTTCAATACAGTATTATGGATTGCGCATGTATGTGTGTGCCCGCACATATCTGCGAGTGCACGTATGTATATTATAAGGAGCAGTATGACATAAAACGCCGTGAAGTGTTTAATGCTGTTAAATTTAAAATAAAAATGAAACTTTCTTCTTGAAAAATTTGGTAGTTTCGGAAATAGTTAGTACTTTTGCACTCGCTTTTGAGAAATCAAGCATTACTCGAAGTAATATAAAGAAAGAGTTCTTTGAAAGATTTTACATAAACAGACAAGTAGTACAAGAAGCGGTTTTGGATTACACCTTATTATATATAGGGAGTATGAAGAGACTGGGTAAAAGAAACGAACCGTCAAGCAATTGACAAGTCAGGTTTACTAAGCTTCAATAAACGAAAAGGATATTCGTCCTAAGTACAGACAACAAACACCGATTGCTTCAGCAATGAGGCAAGACGTAAAAATGATATTTTACAATTTTTGGAGCAGTGAGAGAAATGAAAGCTTGCTTTTATTTCCGAGTCGTGACAAAAATGTAGAGGATACTTTACAATGGAGAGTTTGATCCTGGCTCAGGATGAACGCTAGCTACAGGCTTAACACATGCAAGTCGAGGGGAAACGACATCGAAAGCTTGCTTTTGATGGGCGTCGACCGGCGCACGGGTGAGTAACGCGTATCCAACCTGCCCACCACTTGGGGATAACCTTGCGAAAGTAAGACTAATACCCGATGATATCCCTAGAAGACATCTGAAAGGGATTAAAGATTTATCGGTGATGGATGGGGATGCGTCTGATTAGCTTGTTGGCGGGGTAACGGCCCACCAAGGCAACGATCAGTAGGGGTTCTGAGAGGAAGGTCCCCCACATTGGAACTGAGACACGGTCCAAACTCCTACGGGAGGCAGCAGTGAGGAATATTGGTCAATGGGCGAGAGCCTGAACC